>Ga0126342_10001135_pt1 | contig 35624 bp, 35 predicted proteins | sample Cyp1metagenome_FD_92528 | JGI IMG/M metagenome (GOLD analysis project Ga0126342, IMG submission 92528) | Coral microbial communities from Lord Howe Island, Old Settlement Bay, Australia - Cyphastrea 1 metagenome | ecosystem: Host-associated > Invertebrates > Cnidaria > Coral ...
ACACGTTAGACACGTTCACCTGGCTTCTCTCAAATTATTCACAGAACACTTCATCTTGAAAATTTTGTCTCGCCGGCGCCTTCCGGTTGTGCACCTCCTGGATGGCCGAAGCCTTGTACTGCACCGAGCGATTTGGCCGCTGAAGCCATGTGAGGCCTGGAGCCATGTGAGGCATGTGAGGCACCAAAGCTCGAAATGAAAAGAAACAGGTTGAAAATGTTGAAAGTTTTTAGATAAGTAAAGAATGAATACCTTATGAACTGCGACTGAAAAGTACGTATACTTGTGAAAAGAAATATGTTGAAAAATGTTGAAGCTGTTCGAAATGACTTATAGACTGTGACAAAAACCTGCCGCGGGCAGCTTCTTTTCTGCCTTGCCACCTTTCTGCCACAGGCGCACGGCCCGAGCATCTGAGTGAACTCGCTATGAAACCAGAGAAAAAACCAGAGTCAACCCATTTTGGAATTTTGGAATTGATTTTCTCTGTGGAACAACTTGGTTTAGGGTCTGTCAAAGAAGACTGATGCAACTTGCTCGTCAGCTCCTAGGGGCTGCTTTACCACATAGCTATGCTGTTGCTATGCTGTCTTGTGTGATTCTGTTCCACATCTTTGGTTCAATTCAATTCACATCCATTCACCATCGGTCTTGAACGCCTGAAATGCACAATTATCCACAGGTATCCGTTTTCTTGGCATTTCTTGGCCTTTCATTTTTGAAGCTCCCAGCATTGAAGCCAAACATCCGCCACTGCCGAGCAACAGCATCGAACAACGGCTCCGTGCCGCTGACCACATCAGTCGCAACGTGGGCAACTTGCTGCGCTTCTAAGCTCGTGAGAGAATTCATGACCCGATTCAGAAGTGGTCGCAGCTGGTAGTACAAAGTCACAACTAGAAGCTGATGCATGGTTAGCTTCGTGAGAACAGGAATGCAAAGGGAACACCACGAATGCTTCCCTTGTGCGATGCTTCAAACAAGCTCTTTGTTTCTCCAAGAGATTGTTGAAAGCCATGGACACACCTTGGCAGAGCAATAGGAGTGCGTTGGCCATGCGCTGAATGAGGATCCGTTGTGGAAAGTCCACGTCCACCACGCTGTGCCATTGGGCAGTCTTGGCTTGAGCCGCGACTTCACATGCTTTCAACAACGGTTCTACGATGTTCTACGGTTCTGTTTTTGATCTTCCACTTTGTGGTCTGAATATCTCGGATGGAGTCAGTCAAGATCTGGAGACCTCCAAATCGACATTCTTCCAGCATCGGAGCAGACGCAAATGATACCTTCAGAAATTCAGCGTTGCCGTCCTGCAAAGTCGAGTCCTGGAAATCGTCTCTGCCAGCTTCATACAGCTTCATACAGCTTCATCTTGATTTCAATTTCTGGAAATCAGGAGGAATTCTTTGATCATCTTTTGTGACAAAGTTCAAATCCAGCTGTGACAGTTGTGATCCAGTCTGCCGTGACCACATGAATGACCACATCGACAAAAAGATTCCGAACATGCCGAACATGTCGACGTCGACAGCTGTGACTGAGAAGCCACTTGCTGTGGCTTCAAGAGCTTGGTGAAATGCCAGGAATCTACACGCAAAGAGCTTGAACAAGAGACATGGAGAGACATGGAGAGACATGGAGAGACATGGAGACAGATCTGTTTCAAAATGTGACCTGGGCATGCCTACATGGTGCATTTTGTCTAATAAGTGAAACAATTGACAGATCAACTGACCATGTCACCGTGTCACTTCCCCGAACTGCTCCAACGCAGCAAAGCCACGTCGCTGGTCCAATTCCTCAGCCTGAAGGCACTGGAAGTCAAACAATAAAATTGGGGTCATGACTAGTCATCAATACCAACCGTTACTAACCACTCAATGAAGACCACTGAACTACTGGTAACTAGTGACTACTCACTCTTCAAGTATCTGCATAAGGGAGATAAATTGAGAATAAATGAGATAATGAGATAAGTATAAGTTTTTTGGTCTTTATTCCCCTCCAGGAGCCAACTGGCCATGCCTCGTGCTGAAGCTGTTGTCGGAGTTGAGACTCCTCTCCACCTATTGGCGCTGTAGCATGGATCATTAAGGATGCAACACGGTGCAACCTCTGCCCCACCATTCCAAGGGATCCGGTTTGGTCAAAATTTAATGGTACTGTGTCGATTAGACCATATTTAAACTTGATATCTGCTTGCTTCGCCTCATAACCAGATCTTGGGATACTCTTGGGATACTCTTGGGATACTGGCACGGCGACTTTGTCCTTTGCTTTCCCACGTGATTGCGTCCCCACCTCTGAGGGTACTGGCAGCATATCCAAAGCACAGTGCGCCCAACACGGGCGGCACCTCGGCTTTGGCTGACGCTGTGTACCACCGACACCAAGAAGCGACCAACATCCAGCCCTGCGGGAAAAAAAACTAAGGGGATTTTGGGCATCTGTACTTAACACAAAGAATGGTAGATTTTGATGCCCAGTTGCAGCCTTTGCATTGCACGCCAGTGAAGCCACAAGTTCTATCGCTTGGCTGATGCTTCAAAGATGGTCCTGTGACATTTGGAGTTTTCAATTATTTTCTGAAGATCCAACCAGCCAAGAGTCGCCAAACATCCCCTTGTTTCCAAGTCTTCTGAAAAGAGAATATTCTTTATGCCACTTGATACGCAGCTGCAGTTCTAAGGCATACCAGAACCCTATAGCCAAAGCGCTAAGAAATCCATTCAATCAAACCACCGGTCGCCCAATGCCCTTGTCTGCCCTTGTCTCAAATCCTTTTCGAGTCAATTGGATGTGTCATGGTCGCTTGAATTTGGATCCAGGATCTGCACGTGACAGGGGAAACAACATGTTCAGCATGTTGGGCAACATGTTCACAATCTGCATCTTGGACTCTTAAAGCTAGCCTCTTCGGAGTCGAAAGCAACATCAACAGCGCGTGGAACGCTGTACAAAGCTAAGGTGCAAAACGAAAACAGAAAGATGCCAATCTATGCGAATCTGCCGTGTTTGCTTTCACCTATCAACCTACCGGCTTCCATACAAACGATCTCGAAACTGCTAGGTGCGAACACTGGATCCGCCAGGACTGACCACCTCCTTTCTTAAGCTGCAATGAATCCAACAACGTTTACTTCTTTCACTGAAGACGAATGTTCAAGATGCCCTGATGCAAGCCGACTCCAGCTTAGAGTTTGGTGGATCACTCGAAACATGTCGATATCAGTGCATTTTCAGAGCGTCAGCCCACCTGGTTTTAACATGTTTGGGTGCTTTCACTAAATCACGAAGGAGTTCATGTTCCAACTGTCTCACCATGGTTCAAACCTGTCTGGCTTTGAAGTTTAAGCTCTGCAAGGAGGTGGTCTGCAAGCTCTGCAAGCTCTACAAGGCTGTGATAAGATGGGCAAAATCAAAAACCGATTTGAATATGATTTGAATGGAAGAGTCTGGAAGAGTCCAAAGGGCATCCAAAATGTCATTGTTCACACTTTTGAGACATTCTATGAAACAGGTCAACAGCATGCTCGTTTTTTTTTTGTGGGCTTTGTCAGCTTCAACATATTTCATCACAGCTCGCTTCATGGGCAGCGCAGCCCTGTGTTGTTGTCGGGCGACTCTTTGCTCACAAAAATCACTTCTTGTTGAATAGCGAGAACAGGCTCCACCATTCACAGAAAACATTATAAAACCAAACACATTTCTTGTTCCACCAATTCATTCAACATGTAACACATGGTACAAATCTGTACAGTACTTACTTCTAAAGAGTTCCCTTGGGTGGCATCACTCAAGATGCCAACCTTTGCGGTGAGACGGCCATGAGATGAGATCAGCGCTGCACCGCAGCCCCTTGGGGGCCAACGCTGCGCATCTTCAGGCTCGACCTGAAATGGGTTGTGGAGTGACATGTACCAACTTGAACCAAGGATTAGATTAGAAAAGGATTTGATCACCACGGACGTGGAATAAATACGAAAAGATGACTTCGGTGACTTCAGTGTTCAAAATTTCGAAACGACCGGTCTTTACGTTTCTACTCCAAGTTGCTGGAGCGGTCAGCAAGCACCTTGGCTTGAACCTGGCGCGCTGCACCAACCAAGGCTGCCCAGCTACGGGGGTCTGTGTTGGGTCCGACCCGATCCATTGGTCCGTGACGTCCACGTGTCCACGTGTCCACGTGTCCAACTTGCTTCCCGATTTTAGTTTGGACTGTCAGACTGTCAACCCCCAACAAAAACATCCTGACAACCCCGTCTACAATACATCTGGCCTTTCTTTGCAAGAGTGGCTATATGTACTGAATGACTCCGTGACAACCCCCCGGTCCTGATGCAGAACGCTGGGGAAAAATGAGCATTTGATGCCTGTGCAGCAAGGCAAGGGTAAGGAAAGTCATGCGAATCATGCACTTTTTGGGTGATGGGCCATGTTGAGAGTGCTTGCCCATCTTACAATTTCCAAGAAATTCCGATTTGTCCCTCTTGATGCCGTTGGACAGGCATCTTCAAAGCTAGAGTGATCAGAAAACTTGGAATCCAAATCAGAAAGAACACTTGGCATACCACTAGATTTCGCTCCATGAAAAATATGCAGCTGGCCTTTTGCGTGGATATCTGCCATCAGCGCCATAGCGCTGCTGGTGATGACAATAAGATAAATCATGGGGCAGCCTGAACAGTCGCGCAGGGAATTCGTTCAAAACGGGGTTGTCAAATCTTGTGTGCTTTCTGTGTACGGAATCTAGTGCAGAATTTATCAACACGTAAAGGAGAGTGAGGTTTCTCTTGGTAGGTCATAATCTGTACAATTCCAATCCTGGAACACTTCTTGCATCTGGCAGAAGATCGATGGCACATCATGACGCTGGAAGGAAACGGATGCAAATGCCGCACACAATAGCTGCTTTACTGCATACCTTCGCACAAACCATCATATTCATGACCTGGAGCAACATGATGCATTGTCTTGCAACCTGATGCAACCTCTTGTAGCCTCTGGAATTAATGTCTTGCATTCTTGCATCATTTGACTTGGCCACCTCCCAATCCCGCCATATCCTCCATATCCCGCCTAAGAGACGTTGCATGGAACCGTAGAACTCGGAAGTCACCACAACGCCATGCAAGCCCGAGATGTACCTTGAGATATCGGACAACGTGACGTAGAACGTGTGGTATAGACTGTACAGACTGTATAGAGCATGTTTCAAGGGTCGGGATTGGACTTCTCCGGTTTGTGTGCGTGTTCGGGGAGGAACTCAAAATCTTCTCTGTGCTTTGTTTGCTGGCCCTCAACTCTGCACATGCTCAATGAAACACCTCTTATCTAATTCAAGGAATTCTGAGTGCACAAACCTGGAAAAAAGAGAGATCCATTGCAGCTTTTTGCAATCAACGATTTAACAGGAGGTGCAGCCAGTTTTTGAATTGTGAATCATTTCTTAGATTTTGCATGCGACCGCACCCTTTAGTGCAGCAATGCAAATGAGGGGCCCTTGGAAGAGAACCCAGGCCAATAAGGATAAGAAGAAGCCCAAAGCGACGACCCTCAGTGTTGCAGAGTCTCACATGCATTGCAAAACAGTGGAATATCTTGTCTTTCTCAATATAAGGAACCTTTTCAACTTCAACCTACATTCGTGCTCAAACTTGAGTAGTGCAATTGACAGTGTTTTGACCTGTTCCGTATAGCAACACTTTGCAGTGCTTTGTGACAAGGCGCCAGTTCAAGTAACAAGTCCTTGGCTGAAACCGCTTGGTCCGAAACATTTTAAAATCTAACATGTCTCCTGGAAATGACAAACAAAAACTGGAGCAACGACGAACATACGGCGTATGACATACGGGTTTGCGTCAACAGTTGGCAGCATATTTCAAGAAGCTCTCTGGCTCTGACCGGAGTTTCACTTTAATATCTTTCCATTACATATGTCTAGAATGTCAGCTGGCCCTGAAAGTATGTGTAAATCCTGCGTTTACCATCCAATGCCCAAAAATCACTTCACTGGCCAGGCCAACTTGCCACACGATCCGTCACTGCCGTCACTGCTGTCACGAAGTGTCTTTTGCAAATTTCTCCAAGGCTCTCCAGGAGCACTGTGAGGTTTGTCACCAGGCAGACTTGGAAGAAAACCACCGAACCCACGAGCCAAATGTCGTTTGCCTCCGAAACAATAGAACTTGGGGAAATGAGTTGCATGGCATTGTATGCATCTACCATTGCTGAAATTGAGGGAAAGAGTTCTTCAATTCAGTTCTCCATCCGTCTGTAGCTTGCAGTTCCTAATTTGTCTGTCCCGCACCCTGCGTTCCATGCGATTGGATGCCAGGTTTCACTTCTTGATCTTTGGGAGCCATAGCAACAGCTAATGTTGTCTAACCAATAGTGATATCTTGGCAATAGTAAAAACTTTTTTTCCCAACTCCAGTTTTATCTCCAATACTAAAAGTCAATTAGCTTAATTTAATTTTAGTATTGCCAAAAAACTCATGTTCTGACCTTGTCCAGAGGGCATGGTATAGTATCCAGAATAGGGTTCCAGGAATTTACTATTGGAATGCTGACCCCCCCCTAAAAAAAAGGAACATTTTCAAAAATTTAGGTTTTTTTTTATTATTAGGCAGCCAACATTACTACTTTATGGCAAACTATCGTAGCTGGCGATAGCTGGTGCTGGTGCAGCTCGCCTTTCCATCAGGATGCGTCGTGTTTCCGTTGGACATGACCTCAGCTGATGTAGATCCACGGTGCGAATCAGAAGAGCAGCGCTACCAGAAAAACAATGAAAAACCAAGCCTCAACAACTAAAGTGAATTGAAGGAAAAACTGAAGAGATCACAAGAGATATCATGAACTCATCATGAACTTCCATAAATTTCCAAAACAACTCCGAGCCTTGCGCCATTCCGTGCCCAGCCTTTTACCAAGGAACCAGATATGGGATGAAGAATACCACTAGGCCGTGCCAAACCTGGTTTTTTCTGTAGCACTGTGTGTGCACTGTGCTAATTCTCACAACGCACAGCGAATAGATGAACAACGGGTCAAGATGGGCCAAGAAAACCACGAATGCTCATCCCGTGACCTCAATAAGTAGTACGTTTTGGAGTTTGCCACATGGGATGTAGCTTCACGCTGTGCCACATCACCAGATCATCACCAGATCGCCAGATCATCAATCATGATTAATCATCATTACTCATCACCATCATCATTTTAAGACGTACTTACAGACCAGGTCACTAACTGCTGCTATGCCTTAAGGCACAAGCACACTCCCTCAAAGCTGTCAGTGCATCACCAGTGGCTTCCGAGAAACGCCACTGGCAATCCATCCGAGGCAAACTTGTACATTCCTTGGAGACGTCAGGCATCACTCGATTCTACGAATTGCTTCAATTCCACAACCCACGGCCTGTGGAAAGCTGTATCTTGAAGGAATGAAACAAAAGACTCTTCATCTCTTCAAGGTCTCCTGCAGCATATTCACACTCTTTTCGCAGTGACCACATAGAAAAACACGTTGCTTCGACACTTCAGATTTCTATGTGGTACTTGGGAGATCCTTGTTGCGAAATGCTTTTGGGTGCGCAAGCCAAGGATCATGTACATTCGCTCTTTTCCGGCTCGATAGAGTTCTGGATACTTCAGTGAGGCCTGTGGATATGACACATGAAACTTGTTCACAGCTAGGCGGTAGATATTCGCTTTGACTGAATGATTTCATCTTCGTGCCCTAGAACTATCAACCGCCCATTGTAGGAAGGTTTATGCGCAACTTGCCAACATGTCGTTTGGCGAATGGGTGCCGGGTTCTTCAATTATGTGAACTTGTGGCTACATTGGCTACATCATTTTCATCATGTTCTCGGTTTTGATAGGTTTGCGGATTGGTCTTGATGGAATCTGTCCAGGAGCTTGTTGAAAGACTGCGCTGCCTTCTTTGGCACGTCCTGGTCTAGGACTGCAAACCTGAGACAAGGCTGGACTTGGTGCCGTATTTTGCGTCACAGTGTGAACTTGGAAGGCTTGATAACCTTGATATTCGAAGCTCTCATCACAGCTAAAACAATGCTAACATCCCTGGGTCTTGGGCGCGATGAAGGGTGTTAGGGATTCCTAGTTGGAAGGCTGATCATTGTTCCAAGCTACACCATGATCGGCACAAAGGTGAAGAACACCTGAGCAAACGAACCCAAGCGGCTTGAACGCCAATTGCAAACCAATCCATTGAACTCACTGAGACCCCAAGAAGTGAGTGGAACATTGGAACAGGAGTTCTACAACATGGAACGTCACTTTTTCCATCTTTTCCCCTTCTTCCTCCGTCTTGTTTTTGCACCCTCATGCTCAAATATCAAAAAGTATGAAGAGAAACAATTACCATCACGAGAACAAAGATAGAAAAACAACAGGTAGTAGTAGCATCAATCTCCCAAACGCAACCTTGACTTATTCAGCTGCATTCACTTGGGACAGAATGTCATTCTTCAGTGCCCTGCATTCAATTGGAGGACGCACGGACTTGTTCTGTTGCATGGTGCTAAATCAATGAATCCTGCAACATTATGACTCATTATGACTCATGTCTCTAAGAATTCAGCAAACAATCCCTCTTTGGGCAATTTCTGAGATCTGCTAACGCTGATTGAGTCCAAATCACATTGTAGAACTGGTACAAGATATCGTTGTAGAGCTTCTGTCCAGAAAATCCCGAGACTGCACCTTGGCAACCATTCTCCCGAGCTAAACATCCAATTCTTTAATGCCGCTGCACATGAGAAACAGCGAGAAACAAAGAACTTGCAATACGAATGAGCTCAGTCGGTTCTCGACCGGCGACTCCAAAATCTTCACCACTGGATGTGCATGATAATGTATGTCCAATGTATGTCCAATGTATGTCCAATGTATGTCCTGTATGGTATCGATATGATCACACCTGGGTTCTGATCAAGGTGCACTTGCACTTTCAGCCAAGATTCCCAGGAAATACTGTGGAAGCACACAAACGAAGTTCTTGTAGAACCTCGACTGGAGCATGGCAGCTGAGATGGTGCCAATAGAATGAGTTGTAGATGCTGTATTGCTAGAAAATCCAGAGTCTTTTGAATTCTGGACACCTTTGGAACCAGCACAAAATGAATAGTGCATGAAGCTGGACCCTTGTGCCGGCCCGATGTATCTTCTGAATCTTCCGCCCAGGAGCATGTAGTTTGCCAATATAGCGATCCTGCAGCTGTCCCTTTCAGAATTCAGCATAGCAGCATATCCATATCCTGTGAAAATTGTGATACAGATCATCCATCCGCAAAAACTTTATTTCTATGATTTCTATGCTATGTGTCACCAACTTGAACGCATTTCATATGTCGCTCGAGGAAGATTTGTTTCCAACTCCACTCCAACACCACAGCTCCTTCTGTAGCACCACCGACCATGGACCAACAAGAGGTATTGCAAGAAGCGGAATTGGGAGATGCCATAGTCACCTCAGAAAAAGCCCTTTCAGATGCTCTCAGTTCCAGCATCTTGAGATCAGCTTTTTGCCAAGCCTGGCCTACCAATCGGCTCCCATTCTACCGAGTCTTCAATGACGCTGAGAGAGGCACTGACATTGAACGCTTGCAGACCTGCCCATTTGGGAATGTGACTGTATTGGCGCTCAATGAGACAAATGAACGGCAAGTGTAACGACATTGTGGGACCCATTGCACCAGTTTCCACATTTCTGGCTCGTCGTCCTTTATTCATCTCTCTGAGGCTTTCAAAGGACGGAATCACCTTTTGTTGGTTCCAAACATGCAATATCTTCGATAGCAGCTTTCACCCTTCGGTTGTTTCGGCTGTCTGACCTTCTAAACCGCGAATACCAATGCCAACGTCAGCACTCCTTGGTTTGGCGGTCTCAAGTCAAACTATAAACTGTCCTGGGATGTACTTTGGCATGTTTTCATATTTCTATTTTGCAATACACTTTCAATTTTCTAAGCCTTGCAACCCCCAAGTCTGCCACCAGAATTGATCCAGGTCACATGATCATGTTGCAATCGTTTGCACCATCACCTGGGTGAAAATGGGAAGCGCCAAACAAAGATGCCTTGCTTCACGGCGTGAACCGCCAAATTGGTTTGGTTTGACACAGGATACACAGGGATAAATTTTGGAAAACATGTCATCTCTGCAAACATCCGGTTGGAACTCTTTGGATCTGATTGAATTGGTGGCTCCCATCCCTATCATCCCTATGAAAGTCACCTGGGCAAACATGAACCATCAACCAGTGATATCATACCCCCACGGGTAAATGATATTTTTGCTTCGAGCCCCGGTAAATCGCAAGATCGCAAGTTATGCTGTATGATGCTGTATGCTAGTTGATTCTATCAATTCTATCCTGGTTTTTGTTGTCGAGGACTCAGACATTTCCAGTATGATTTTTGCGCTCCTGCAATGGCTGTGGCTCAAGAATGGGATCACAATTTTGAGGGCCAATGATTCCGAGTGGTAGCTGCATTTTCATTCTATCAAAGTTACACCAGAGCTATACAAGAGTTGTATCAAAGTTATAGCATTTATATACGTCAAAAAGCATGTGATATCCCCTAACTATGGATGATATTAGCATTTATATCCTGTTTCCTCAAAACTAGTGATAATTTCACTTTCCTTCGTATCTTCACCAAGCAACCGATCGCCAGTGTAATGGCCTTCTCCTCCTGGTGATGCGGCTTACTGTAACGATCTAACCAATCAACACACCACCTAAAAGAAAACAGGAAAAAGTGGAATTCAATGCTCAAGAATTCGGGGGATCTTAATATTCTTAATGAGCAACATGTTACTCAAGAAATACATCTTGATGGGTTGAACTTATTTTTGCTCTATGAAAAGATCACAAGATAGCACAAGGCCTTGTGTGGTTCACAAACAAACATGATGAATGAAGTGCAGGATCAAAGGGTTTCTGTTTGGGCTTCCCAATGTTCCCGTTACCAAGCTTAGCTTTAGTCACTCCAGTCACTTCAGTCACTTTAGTCACTTCCCACGTGGGGCCTGTTTGATGAGCCTCACCACAGCACCCTTTTGCTTCGGAGAAACCCGGCAGCAAATGACCTGAGACCACACTTCAGGATTTTCTTGATCTGTTGAAACCTAATTGACACCTGCTCAAAACCCATCATCTGCTCACAATTATTGTTTAGGCCTTGGGGCTGAATTAACACCATTTGCAGATATTTACATTTCGACTTTCTATCTCTCTCTCTATATCTTCCAATCATCACTACAATGACTACAAGTATCTATGAGACTTTCGACACTCGAATTCTCACAGGGCAATTCGGCGCCAAGGCACGGTTGTGCAGGTGCGGCAAATGGCCACAAAGTCCTGCAGATTTTTTCTTATTTTTTCTTATCCGGTTGGCCATGTGGTTATTTTACAGTCCAAATGATCGATGTTGATCTGCTTGTTTCGTGTGAAGGTGACACGAGTGAGATCCACACTGATTGCAAACATCAAACAACTGCTTGACCTCCGATTGACCTCCGATTCTTTCTCACTTCAACATACTTCAACCAGATTTTAGTATGACTTGTTGGGACTTGTTGGACACAGATATTGAAGTTAGCCCATGATTTCATCGGGGAGGGTGCATTGAAGGCGGCGGCCCCTGGCGGCGGGCGGCGGTCCTTCTCATTTTGGGCCTCCAGGGCCAACTCGAGGCATTTGCCGTCAATGACCATTCCTTCGAACATGCGCTTCCTTGGTGCGAGCACAACTGCCAGGTTCTTTGGCCCCAAAAGGACCTGTTCATCGGTGTCATCATAAATGCACTAACTGGCTTTAAGCCACATATATTATACATATATATATGACTATATTTGTACTTAAAAAACTGATATCCTGTTACTTGTGATCTTGGAGTCTTGGGCTCATGGCTTTAGTGCTGAAATTGCTTGATGTTGCTTGAAGCACCATGGTCAACTCGAAGAGCATTGGCAGATTGGAGATATGTTGCGCAAGAATTGGATTTCAACAGTCAAAATTTTGCCAAGGAACTCTGTGTAGGCTTGGCGTGCCTCAGGTGAATTCGAACGCCAAGAGGTGATGGGGCTGTTGCATGCTGCTTGGAAAAATGGAGCGGAACGGTGACTGTGCCTGGTCAGCTACTGTGCGCAGCTTTTTCTGAAGCTCCTGCAGGTGCATTGTTGAGTGATTTGACAAAGGTGAGCACAGAAGGTACCCTGTGTTACTTCAGCGTTGCTTGATGTTTCACTCGTTCTCTTATGTTTATTTCATGCATTACTTCACTGCGATCCAAAATACTAATGGTTTAACTTTAAAGCATTTTAAAGCCTACCTTTTCATCGATCTGTTTCAAAATATGAATCTGAAATGGCTTGATCCACTGGTATGGGAGCACAACACACATTAAATACACCGATGCCGATGGATCAGCTCTGCGGTGCATCGGCTTCCTGTTTCACAAGTGTGGCGGCTTCCATGACACTTTCTAGTGCTGGAATCTGCCTAATCTTTGGAGCAAATTCTCCATTATCACTGAATTATCACATTACGATGTTTCAATCATTTCAAAACAGACCCAGCGTTTCAGCAACGAACAAACATTCAATATTTCCGTGGGATCAATGGCAGTCCTCATAATTGAAGTTGCCGTCAGACTCAAAGTCTGCAGACGAAAACCTTGGTGTATGGCCATGGTTGTGTCGCGCAATTGTTTTGCGTCAAAAAGCAGTTGACATCGTTATTCCAACACCAAAATTGACACGCTTTTCGGTTAAGAGAGGTCCCTCAACCAGAGAAACTGATCCAAATTGATCCGATGTCGCCCCGATGTCGCCGAGGCACATGGGTCTCTCCAGCTCCCCTTGCTCGGCAGCCAACAGCCCCGTGGCCACTCCGATGTTGATGGCCGTCTCCTGGCTTCGCCGGCTTCGGCTTCTTGTGGTCTGACAAGTATGAAATCTTATGAAATGCGAAGATTTGTGAGATACCCCGCAATAGCACCTTTGATGAAAACGATATGAAAATTTATGAAAATGATAGACTGAATTAAGCATAATTAAGCTATCTAATTTTTGAGTCAACTATTTTGGGAAAAACCCTGATGGATCTGCTGCCAAGATGCAGTTTTGTCACCTGTCAGCATCCAGACTTTCATGCCTGCCTGGCACGAAGGAACAGGTTGGTTGAAGGGATCACTTGCCAACAGCTGTGAAAGACCATGGCCGCGCTTCTCTCTGCGCTGCTTTGCTGGATATGAAGAGATGACTCAAGCCTACAAATTGGCAAATTGAACCCAATGTTTCCCTTGAACAAACTATATCTCAAATCTTCTGACCAAAAGCATCAAAGAAGCAAGTCCGAGCACACTAAGGCACTAAGGGCCTCCGTCATCTTCATGATGGTGTCAGACACTTCATCCTGCAAGCGATCCTCGATTCCTGTGATTCCATCCATGACCTTGGGACGAGGACAGGGGTCGAAATGGACGCATACATGTAAAAAAACAGCAAGTTACTAGCAGAATCTAGCATGGAAACAGAAACATTGACAAATTGAGCCTATGCGGTTTCAATCTGTGACTTGCCGTGGTTGCAGAGACTGGTGCCCTCTCTGAGCACTTGAGGCTGGGACTAAATTCACCTGAATGACGCAGTTCGAACACATGCAAGTGGACATTTTTCCCAAACAGTAATATTACTATGTAATGCTGAATGCATCGCAAAGGCAGGAAACGGCAAACTGTTGAAATCTATGATGTATCACGCTTGTAGAATCAGATCAACAAAGATCCTTTGTTCTTTCTTGAAGTCCGCTTAACAAGTATTTCCCTCGAGGTTACCCGTCCAACTATTCTTGTGCAGGGTAATTATTCGGTTCAAAAGACATTCCTCCTTGGGAAAATTCATCAAATCTTTACGTCAGAAACACATCGACAAGACTCGCAAGAATTTCAAAATCCCGTGAGTCATCCATTGGCATGCATCTACAGTAGCACAGTAGCACATGCAATAGCCACTATCAACCTATCAAACTATATGCCTTCTCGTCATGTATGAAAAATGATAAACTGGACATCGCTAAGGAATAGTTCTGATAAAAATCCCATGGGAATAAAACCAATCCGACGAAATTCATCGACAAAGAATTCCTCGCCTCCAGCGACTCAGAGACCGCATCCATCTTCTCCTCCCGGTGGTGCGTCGCCAAGGAAGCCTGCGGCGGCGAAGCGGTGCAGTGTCTGGCAGTGTCTGGCAGTGTCTGGTTTCAGAGTGTGGTTTATCACTCGGTTTCTCACTGGGTGTACGTTGGCAGGTGATTATGTTCCAACAGCGCTTTTAGGCGGTACGGCCCTAAACCCTGGCTGGAAGTCCCCATTCTTCATAGGTAGTAATGTACATTTCGGGTTGTAACCATGGCCAAAATCTATGGTGCTCTGGACCTGAAATCTTGACTGATCTAAACAGATTTTTGCTGGGTAGTTTCAACCTTTTAACTCATGGGAAAATGAACCGACTGGATTTTGGGAATTGCATTTTTGTGAAAGGGAGGATCCTGCGTATAGACGTCAATGCACCATTTTCATCCATTTTCCATAGCAATGATTTTTCTCGGAGGTTCAGCCACCTTGTAGTTAATAGCAACAGGGATTAGACTATATTTCATTGCTTTTGATGTTGTTTGATGACTTTGGATCCCGATGACATAGTAAACAGCTAAACCCCATTCAAAAGAATCATAAATGGCATTACAATGGGTGATCAACATGCAAAGAACTACCGCCTCATTCCACTTCTTCAAGAAGTTGTCGACCTCTTCCTGCCAGAGGATTGCTTGCAACGTAACGACTTCCAGCAACATCGCTGGGATCTGCCCAAACATGATGATTACATGATGATTACCGGCCACAGCTTCCCACCCCTGTCCTTGGTCAGATCGCGGCTGGCCAGGCACAACCTGGTCTGGAGCACCATGATGAGCGATATTCGGAAACGCACGACAAATCACAAGAAACATCAAGAAACCAATTCAGCTGATACTGGGGTTAGTGAAATCCAAACAATTTCCAGATATCTCAAATTTCTTCAACTTTCAATCTATTTGGGAAATGGAACGTTGACGCTTTTTTGGCCGCTCTTGCCATGGAATGGCCCTTGGACCCCTTGGACCCCTTGGACTGGGCCAGGGACGTGCGCAAGCCGCCCTCTGCAAACTCGCGCAGCGTCTCCTCGGCTGGGATTAAAATGAACTTGTAGCTTCAATATGCTTCAATATGCTTCAATATGCTTCAATATGCTTCAATACTGAAAACCAACAAGGGGGTGCAGAGTTGAAAACAGAAAACTCTGAAACTTGCATTTGAATCACCTCCAATTGAGAACGTTGGGGTCAACGCTGATCCTTTCATCATGCAATCCAGGGGAGTGGGTACTTGGATCGTCCTACTTTGAAACTGGTCCTTTTGGTTCAAACCTTTAACACTTGGCATAGCATGGCATAGCCACAATAGGGGACTTGCCACCTTTGCCTCTTGGGACGATCCAACCGTGGTCAACTGGCAACGCTGTGCCAAGTGTCCATGGACTGCCTGGTCTCTGCAGAATTCTGATGTTCCGGCGCCAATCGCTGTAGGATGATCTTGGTCGAGAGCAAAGCGAACAGCCGCGGGACGGGCAAGGATTAGAATGGTGGGTGAGAACGGTGACTCTGTTCCTCTCAAAACCATCATGTTTGAACCCAATAGTGAAGACTATGCGTCCAAAGCCTGAAACACGATTGGCCTCTCATCCCTGGAGCATTCCTTGACGTGTCGACAAGGCACGGTGTCCGCACCTTTGGTGAAGAGCACCAGTCGCTCCTTGTCGCCCTCCTGGACCATGGGGCAACTCCACTACCCGTCACTGCCCCCCCAAAGTATCAAGAGATATCAAGGATTTTTTGAGTGTAGGCATGATATCCGTCATGTGAAATCTGAAAGATGCGAATGGCCCTCCTAAATCATCTAAATCCCTTGTTCCAAAATAAAAAAAACGGTTTCCACATTTCCACTGCCCTTGGCTTTCGGTTTTCAAGGTCTGTTGTGTGTTGAAATGTGTTGAAATGTGTTTAGCCTATCGCCTCAATTGGTTTCAAATTGGTCAGCTGTGTTGTCGAGGGTGATAAGGAAAGGATAAGGAAAGGAGGGTGTCGGAATAGCACAGCATAGCACAGCATAGCACAGCATAGCACAGCATAGCACAGCTAAACCATGATTTTTGATGGTTTTGATGGTTTTCCAGCTTCTGTTCTTTGGGAATTCTCAAGAAAAACTCTTTTTTCCCACTCCATGACTTCCGGTCGCCTTGAATCTGGCGATCACCGATGAGCGCTTTCGCGTGGAGTTGAATTTGATTGTGGCCAAGATGTCCACCTTCCGGGTTCCAGGTGGAGGGAAAAACAGGGTCAATACTGGTCTGGCTGTGGACTGTGTCTCATTATCATTATCATTATTTTTTTCCTCATTTCGGCTTCCCACACTGTAGCACTAAACTTTGTGCATCGAGGGCGGCTCGGGAAGGCCATGGCGGCCCTGCGCATTTCAGATTTTTCCCTTCCTCATCCTACATTTGGAAGTCCCATTTGGAAGCCACGTACTCAGGACGCTTCCTAATCCGGCGTCTCCATCTTCCAGGGGTCCATTGAGTCCATTGCCATCTCTCACCCAGTTTCAACTGTTTCAACTGGAACTAACCTGGTTTAACCATGAACTAACCATGAATTTTCTGACGGAGCCACAGCGGCGTCTCACCTTCTTGATTTCGCCATCGTCCAGTTTCACCGAGACGCCAGCGGAATCACGGCCCAGGAAGGTGAATCCTGGCGAAGCACCGGGAACCAGCAATTGGCATGTACAAATTGTACAAATCATGTACAGTAGATATAATATGATACAATATGGTATAACAATGATTTGTATATATATATAAATTGCACACTATCAAACAGAAATCCAAAGCTGTATCTGTATCTATATCATATGATATCATATGACATCAATATCTAGTCAAAAAGCAGGACATAATTACAACAGTATTACAATTGTAAGATACAGTATGTTTGAGTGATGAGGGCAGAAGCGCACTGAAAGGGCACGATCCATGAGAAAAATGTGACTGGGCGACCGGAATTTGGGTGTGGCTCAACAGGGTTCCCAAGGGATAGCAAAACCAAGATACCAAAGCCTTGACATTGAAAAAAAACAAGTAGCTGAATGATGAAGGTTATTGGATGTCATTAGGATGGTTTCAAAATGAAAGTAAACCCAACGGCCGAACGTCTCCGGTGTGACAAATGTCTGGGCTGCCAAGGTGCCAAAATGCATCGCGCCGTAGCACAGTGCCGCCTGTCAAAGGGTCGGCTTTCTTGACGTTGGACTTCTGACATTTTCTGACGACAATGTTCGACAATAGATGATACCTGTCTGTGTTTCTCAGTCCCTTCCCCTTCCAGTTCTGCCTTCCCATTTGATCCCAGGGCATGTTTTCGTTTCTGATTTGGCTCGCACCTCATCGGGGCTGCTTGCGCTGTAGCCGGTCATAGCCTCAGACCGCCAAGGCCACAAGGCCACAAGGCCACAAGGCTCGAGTGCATATGATGCCTAGATCAATCTTTTGGCATGCGCTGTGCATGCGCTTTGCATATGCAACATATTTGCTTCGTACATAGTATGTATATATATTCATACATTCATATATGTTTAATTTATGTCTGTGTAACATCAATGTGCAATGAAACACTTTCATCGGTGGCAGCTTCGGGAACCACGGATGGGATGCTAGGATCCGGACGCCGACGCCATCGAACTCGGGCACCACTTCGTGGTTCACCGCCAAATGGAAAAGGAAGTCATGGACCTCAGCAGTGTCGATCTGAAACGCGTAGATATAAATATTTTAAATAGATATGATATAAACAAATTATATATATTATATAAATAGATATGAATAGATGCCAATGTTTAGTTGCAGTTGTTGGCAATGCGCCAGTTGATACTTGGACTTGTTGCATTGTGACCACCTCTTTTATTGGTGAACTATTGAAATCCCAACTCTTATCCCGCAAATGGTTTTGTGCCGGGTAGCCAGTTTCGCACAATTTTGCGATCTACAAACGTGATATGAATGAGCCAAAGACCAGAATATAATGTTTATGGTTGGCAGTGGGTTACACTAACACGGTGAGAGACCCAAACATCGCAAGAATTGGTAGGCTTTCTGGGACGGGGGTCCCTGTCACAAGCAGCTTCGTTAGCCGAAGGTCACAGGACTGCATCTGAGTGCCTCGCTTCTGCATAATGAGGGTCGGATGGATTCCTGTCCAGACACTTGGAAGCTCGGCATCCAGAACTCCGAGAATGGCAAACTCTGTGTTGGCATGCTCCGTTCATATTCTGTTCCGTCAATCATAAACCCAACCATAAACCGCATAAACCGCACAAACCGCATAAACAAAGTGCTTTTCAACGAAGTCAAAATCGCCACGACTTTTTTCTGGATCGCACGGCCCAAATGGCGGATCTCTGTTATCCACGCTGTGGGAGAAAGTGGAGCTACAATGCGTTGCCGGCAGGTGAACGGAATGGAACGGAATGGAATGGTGTATATTTTCCTTTGATTTGTCGTTGAAGTAGCAATCGTTTCTAGTTTGGGTCGACCCCTCTTTGGTTTCAATTCGTGGAGATAGAATACAGAAGGCACAGGAAGAAAAAAATATCATGAAGGTAGCTGACATCCACACGTCAGACTGCAAAGCAACACTTGAATGCAGCCCTGTGCACTGCAAACACGACCCTGTCAAAGTTGTATCTGTAGCTCCTCTGAGTGGTGGTATCTCCATGGTTTTCGTAGATTTGGCATGTGTCATTGCCGTCCTATGCTTGGCGCTTTGGAAGATTAGCCGGTGAGTTGTTAAATTGAAAAATTCTGATCGTCTCAGTGTTATTGCCACAATTTTGAGCAGCTAATCTTCAAGTCAACCACTGTCATCGGAGCTGATGTCCGACCACAGTTCCCCTTGACGAATTGAAGCAAAATTAGAAGCTGTGGAAGCGGTGACTGCTGAGAGCTGATGTGAAGGGGAAACTTCTCTGGATTTGACCCAATCGAGGTGCTGAATTTGACACCAGCAGAGTTGAACAGAAACAAAATGAAGGTCTTCTAAGGGACCCTGCCGATGCAATCACAGGATGATATCATGAGCCATGCCAGTTTCATACAAGGCTACTAGTCAAAAAACAACACCATTGAATGTGCACAGGCAAAAAAGAAGTAGAGCGGTCTAAAGCGAGTGGATTGAAGGCCATGCGCCCTACTGCTGGGTTGTGCCTATCAATTTCCGGGAAAGCACACCACTCACTACAACTTATGGCAATGAAGGGGGTCTGATACGTGCAACAAAAACAAGTTCTCCCAGCAACAAATGTTTGGATTTAGTCGATTTAGTGTCATTTTCTGCTTGCTACTGGAGATTTTGATCCATTCTGCATCAATAGCGATGGCTCCAGAAATTTCAGTCACAGATTGGTCACAGATTTCATCCTTTCCGCGCTCCACGCCGGCTCCACCCCGCACCGATCCGGTCACGGGAAGGGAGCCCTGGAGAGGTGCTCGAAGGTGAGATGGGGAAATGATGGGAAATTCGAGCATGATGTCAAATTATGTCAAATTCTTGTTTCTCGATGATTTGATGACAATGCATGACAATGCATGACATACTGTCCCTCCCAGAGACAAACCCTTGGAAGATTCTGAGGAGCGCACGGCATCTCACCATACGCCTGGGATGAATCCTTAAGTGGGAGAATGTCGGAGATTAAAGTATGAGAAGCATCGTGTAGCGATATTTTGTGCATTTTCTGTTCATTTTCTCTGCTTTGGCTAAGGAATGCTGTGGCCTTTTATCAGATGCGTGGTTTTGGTAGTGCAGCCGGGTGTCTGTAAGGCACAGCCTGGCACCGAAGTATTGCTGAAAGGATTCTGCACTTCTGAAATCCTACTAGGTACGAGTCGCAGGCTGCCCCATATGAAAGGTGGCTTTAAAGTGCTTTTGGATGTTTTTGGTCCATCATATATCCATTTCGCAACAAATTTCATCATTGATCATCATCATGCAATCATCATATAATCATAATGTAGTGATCGTTCGTCATTTTTTGCCACTTCTCAACTGGGCATCCGTTGGTCACCCGGCCACCATCCACCTTGATGTACTTCTCCCAGGTGGCGCCGTACTTTTTGGCGCAGCGCTGTTCGTCTCGGAAGGCGCGGTGGCTGATCATGGCCACGAAGAAACAAAAGTAAAAATACCTGCAGCCGGGATGTGATTCGGGATGTGACTCAGGATATCTTCATAGATTTCATATGATTTCATAGTCAAGTTGAAGATGTTCCAGTGCGTATCAGTAAAACTCAGTATCAGTATGATCGAATATTGAGGTAGAATCGTGTAACATCCAGTTGCATTGGGGTATAGTCGACTGATCTTGGGGTACTGTGTAACCCATTCACTTGACCAGTTGACAACCCATGGATCATCTACGCAACCTAGCACACTGGTGGGCCTATTGCTGGGCCTGGGGCCTGAAATCTGGATAAAAATCACGGCCATCGATGAATCTTTAGAGCTCAGAGAATCAAATCATTGCCATTGATGGCCATTCCGCCATTCCCACTGTTCCAACTGTGGGCACCCGGGCACCAGGCATTCTAGCTACAACACCTGTTCCGAATGCTTCAGTATCTTTTGCAATTGCCCAAGTCCGTGGGTATGTTTGAAATCCGCCGGTTGGTTGTTATGTACTCGCAGGAATAGGGCATCCGGTCATCCGGTTATCCAAACAACGATGATATCACTGCAACATGCCACTGCACCCTGTCGGCACCATGTGCTTGGTTATCCGAAAATATATCGTTTCTATATCGATCGTCACTTCTTTCAAATTTCGCATCAGGGTTCATTGTTATGTAATTTTTCGGCAGGTTTCCAACGAAGGGATCAGAAGATTGAGATATATTGAATTCCCAATATTTCCCAATAGGCATACATAAAATGTGAGCCAAATCAGTGGGCTCTCTACTCTGGTCCCGGAATTCTCTCGGCAAATCATGATTCACCGACCTTCGAGAGAAATGGTCACAATCAGAACTCCCCCACAGGCCATCTTTGTCCAAACTTTGATGTTTTTCTACGTGTTTCCCTTTAACAAATGCAGCCTTTCTTGTGGCTGAGGTGCGGCAGGAAGGAGCTGAAACCACAGCCAAGGCCCCAAAGGAGGGCCATGCACCTGCGGAAAGAAGAGTAATGTGCGTGGTCAACCCGAGTCAACCCGAGTCGTTGCCCAAAACCCAAAATCATGCCGCCAATTGGAGGTTTCTGGCAGGTTTCCAACATGATTTGATATGACTCATATGACTCGTACATTCGAACAAAATAGCCAACAAGAAATTGGGGAGTTAACCAAGTGAGGACTCCAGCAGCATAGCATAGCATAGCTATGGAAGCAAACTAACTTAACTAACTTAACTAACTTAACTTACAAATATCAGCAAAACAATTGCGGTGCTTATGCGCAAGGAATAGGTTTTGTGGGGATAAAACTGATGACGCGGAGATTTCAAACCCAAAGAGCCAAATGAAGTCTGGTATATTCAACTGCTGATGTCTTCACACCAAGAAGTTTCCGCCTGTAGAACTTCACGACATCAACATGCCAAGGGACGTGTCGGCTGTGTAGTGGATCTTTCTGGCTTTTCCATACCTGAACATGTCGGGACGTGTTCGCATGGCAGGATGGGTATCAAACCCAGAGTGTGATGTGATGTGGACATCAGCTTCAGGCTGATCTGATTTGGGCCTCAGTTTGTTTCTGATGTTTCTTGGAGCACCAAGTTTGGTGACCAAGTTTGGTGACCAAGCATATCCCAGCATGTAGCATGACAGCTATGACAGCTATGACAGCTATGACAGCTATGACAGCTATGATATTAGGGATTCATACTGTGATAGGTCCAGGATGGCCCCAAGCTATCACAAGCTCTCGCATCGCCAGGTGACCATCCATCAGTGAGCAAGACGCCCTGCTCGCACTTGATGTATTTCCTTGGGACATGTATATACTTTATATATAATTTATAATCTTCATGTCCAATGATATATGTGATGTAGATATCTACAAATGTGACTGTGTGTATCTATACGTATGTTTATGTACACTTCCATGGGGATGTAATTGACAAGATTTCACATGCGTACAATTTTATACAATATGATTAATATGACCGAGGATGACCAAGCCAGACCTGATCTAACCATATCTAACCTTCAACATCCTTCAACTTTGTCATCTCTAATCATCTCATGCGCCAGATTTCAGCGTTGATCCAGCAATCCCCATCCCCAAGTTCCAAGATGCACAGAATCACAGAATCACACAGAATCGTCACAGATCCATGTCACAATTGATCCCAAAATCTCCCAAATCTCCCAGGTTCACAGTGGAATTCATGCTGTTTATTGATGTTTATTGCTGATCACCAATGACCAAGACACATGTCATACAACTTGTGCCCGCACAGAACTCACAGAACTATAGCTTCAAACATATTGCTTGATCAAGGCTTGAACCTATATTCTGCTTTGTAATTTGTAAGACAACCATCACACTAGCCTTGGGAACGGAAGGAGCTGCACAGTCTAGTTCACAGCAGGTTCAAACATAGTTTCTCCAAACATCCGGCAACTGATTCAAGTAAAGAAAGGCATCATCGACTCCCCTGTCGTACCACATGTCAAGCTGCGGGTTCTCGACGTGTCGGAAAGTAGGGAACAAATCTCTTCGGATCAGCTGCCCCCTGGGAGAATGGATTCCAATGGATCACTTCAATCACCACACAACTCTAGGCATCCGACGCATCCGACCCGAACATGTAACCATCGTAACCATCTTGTACAAAGCTTATTGGCTTATCAATGGCTTATCATTCCTTTAGCTTGAAGATCATTTACGGACCTTGGGATTTTCTGTCCACATAATTAAGTCCATGCGAGTAGAATAGGTAGATCGTGGTGTATCCCCAGTCTCTGCCACCGTCAACGACCGCACGCCTCATCTCCGCCTTGAAGTAGCACTTTTGGTAGTTTGCCTCATCCCAAATGCAATAGGCCAGCACCAGGCAGATAGACAACACCTCAGATCGTTGTCCTCCCTTCCCGGACACGGGTGAGCTTCCACATCTCCAAAAATGCTAGACAGTCCATGAGATACACGAACCACTTGTGAAGTGTATCCCAAATCTGCAGACCACCAGATCCACCAGGCAAACAACTAACAGGCACAAAGACTTGGGTCGGAGTCATGAATCGTCGTGGATCATGTGGATCATAACTCCGGCAGATTGGTGTCGAGAAGCTGCGTAGTAGACGCTGGCGAATGGTGGCAGGGTGAGATCATTCCAGGCATGCTTACACAGGAAGAGCGACCTTGATGGCGACAAGGAAGCGACAAGGAAGCTTCTGGGAGATCTGGCATGGCGTAAATCTAATCACAATGGACCATCATGTGAAGATCCCTTGGAAACTTCAAGCACTCCCAGGTGTTCTGACTAAGTACTAACCTTGTCGTGAAGCATTGGGCTAGTTTGAATTTGAGCTGGAAAATACCATCATTGCGCTTTAGTTGCAGGCTCACTGTTTAATATACTAAGATTACAAGAACAAATCCTGCATCCAATTGGGCGGATGTCTAAAATAGGTGATCTTGCCACATTAATTCAGGTGGGGGCCTATTTGAAGTCTGGTTTCAGCACATCCCAAAGTATGAAACACTTTGGTTGCCATCCTGGGTACCAAACCACTGTTTGTTCTGTCTGTTGCCTCTTCATTTAGGTCAAGTTTGGTTGCTTGATCCCACGGAACGAGGCACTGATAGCAGTAGAGCAAGGGAACTCCTGCAAGGTTCCACCAGCACAGCCTCGTTGCACCCAATCCGTGGGCCCGGGTATGCCATTTCCTCCCTAAATGTGGTGTAGGAATGTGTAGGGGGAAACCCAATTTCACACATTGGGTAAACAAACTTTCGGTCTGCGTCAAGAGACATCCAGCCAAACTTCTCGGTGGTCATATCCCAAGTGTAGGGAATGAAATGCTCTCCTGCCCATGAGGTTTGCTCATCTGTGATGAGCAGCACTGGAATCTGCTGGGTCTGACTCAGACCCTAATCCGACATCGACCCAAACAAAACTCGGGCATGGAAGCTTTACTGACCTCTAGCAAACAAAGATTGCAATGTAAAGTCACACAGAATCACACCATGTTCAACAAGTAAATGGGAAATACATCCACATCATCCACATACCGTATACCATTTTTGTCTTTTAAAATAACACACATCCCGTACATTCCCGTACTTTCCAGGCTTCACCTGCCTTTAGCGCAAGCGTTACCATACAAAAGATGCGCCAAGACCATGAAGGCCACCGGTGACGGGGTAGTGCTGCCCAAACGTCGCTGAGACTCAATGAAACCTGAAACACAGTGGAGACATGTCAACAGTTTTCACAGTTTCAACCCCTCAAGATTGGAAACCGACGTATTCCAGAAGTGGTGTCACCATTTGCTATTTGGTTTTGTCTTGAGGAATTCATTGGATAACCAGGTCTTGGCAAAGTTTGAGTATATAAACACACATAAACAACATCAGGATGAATTCGTGTTCAACTGTTAAACGATGAAAAACGGTGAAACAAAAATGAGAAAAAACACCGAAGAGAACGCACCATGCCCAGCGACAACCCAAAGTGATGAGCAACAGCAGCGTCCAGGACACGCGGGTCTCTGCAACCATCTTCACCTCAGGGCAGTGAAACGTTAGGAAACATGGAAGCATATGGAAGCTACACGACTGTTACAAGATTCACCAAAAAAAGGGGTCAATTTAAGTCCATTGGGGATTGTGGCGTATGCCGTATTATGGCTTCGTTCTTTTGGGAAATGGAACAACATATTGGAAAGTTCTGAAAGATCTGCATCCAATGTGTTGTACAACTGAACATCCAATGCCATCAAAGACATCTTGGACAAGTCACGTCGACCAGTTTGCCTACGCGAGGATGCAATGCTGTTCCTGCCATCCAGCGATATGCAGCTGGTCTCTCGTTGACAGCGTTTTTACTGACCTCAAAACCCTGACCTGGCAACCATTGGACCAAAGCAGGGCCCTATGCAAGAAGTGAGATTTGCGAACAAATCCAGCCACATTAAATGTAACTATTCAAGAAATGAAGCGAAAACGCATCAAAACCTAAGAGCCGCTCCAGAACTACCGCCCCCTCCCTCCGTCCAATAAAGAAGTCGTAGATGCTGGTTAGCTCTTTGCCTTTGGCCTCAGGCGACCGATGGGATCCTGAGACATATCGCTGAAAATCCTGATGACTCACCCAGATCATCATTGAAGTGTTTGAGTTTGAGATTCAAAACTTAAAGTTCATTGATGTCATCAGGAATTGCGATCCCAATTTTGGGCAACATCTTAAGTCGTTACAACTTCCAACCAGTTCTCCATCTTCGACACATACTTGGCCGCAGTGGCGTGACAAACGTGGATGATCACCGAGTAGATGTCGCCAAGAATGATGGCTGTCGTCAAGAATGACCTTGGTAACCGGGTTATACCGGGTTATACCGGGACAAAATCCAACAATTTTGGGTTCATATCATCAACCCCATCAACCCAACCTGGGTACACCTCAAAACTTCATAAAACTTCCATACCCCAACGGATCACCCCGGCAAGGCACGGATACTCCTTGACCAAAGTCGTGAGATCGAAGATGCCCACGAGGTGCAACAGGAAGGCACCCCCCAGGGTGGCCCAAAAGCTCCAATAACCTCAGCACTCAGCGCCGCTCAGTACGTGGCGCTGGAAATGAACCAAGCACGGGGTTTTGGCACTTTTGGCACACAATGTTGTGAAGGAGAGATCGGTTACAATAATAGATTTGATGCACACAAACATAGGTTGAGATCCATTGGGAAAATACACATTCACAGGATCAAGCCTTAAGGGTTAGAAGTGCCTTAAGTTGGCGATGTCTTCAAGAATTGACAAGAAATCAAAGAGGTTTGGATATTTGCCAAAATAAACGCAGGAATCCATGAGGCAGCCCAGTGGCCGTTGCATGGGTAATCCAAGCCATTGGTTTGGACCAGCACACCTGCTGTCGTCATCTCTGCTGGCAGGGGCTTTTCAACCTGGAACTGAAACCCAACCTTTGGAATTGCAGCCCGCCTGGCATATACCGAGCCAACAGGACTTGCGAGGCGTGATAGCCTGGGATGCCATCAAGAAGTTGTTTAAGGAGTTGTCTTGGTGTTGAATGGTATAGGCATGAATAGGCGGTACAGATCAAAAAGTTGAACACCCGTTGCTTTGCTTGGAATGGTCACATGTTGGAGACTATGACAGTTGGCAAATTGGCAAACAAATCAAAATACAGAGTGGACAACCATATTCTAGTTGCATGGCGGAAACTACCAAATTCTGGGCCTAGTCCCACCTGATGTGAGCCACCAAGTAGGATAACTGGGAAGGCAGCAGCCTGTCCAGCCGAGCAGCACAAGAACCAAGAGACGGACTTGATGGTTGGCACCTGAGCGGCCAAATCGACAGAGGTGCTAAGGTGCTAAGGGTGCTAAGGTGGAAGTAATGAAAACATGATCCACATAGTTGGTATTCCTGCGGTGTCTACTCTCCCGTTTCGGACATCCAATCCCCTTGGGCCCTTGGGGTGAAAAACGCCGCTGAAATACCAAATTTTGCTGAAACAATTGGAGTTTCGTCTCACCATCGCTTTCCAGGACTCAATGAGTGCCCGGCATACTGCATCGGCTCGCTGCCGTACCTTGTGGCATGGAGGATCAGGTAAACATTTGTGAAGTTCCACTAGGCCACTAGGCTCCATTTCAAACAATGCCGGGGTGGATTTGTCCCAGCGGAGTTTTCTACAACTTCAGACTCTCAGCATCAGCTTTTGTTTTGGCTCCCAAGACACTGCAACCCTTCGACGTCCCAAAACACGCCAAGTGGCAGTGAGGCGGCCATGCAATACCTGGGCGACGAATTGACAACTTCACTGTGGCTTCCAAAGGAGGACCGTTTTAAGATGAACATCTCTGCAGATAATCTGCAGATAATCTGCAGATAATCTGCAGATAATGGAATTTCCTTTGAGTTTGGTCGAGTTTGATCTCAGGTGTTCGAAGAGCCAAAGATAAAAGGACTTTGAGAGGACCAATGTCTTTCGCCTGTTTGAGAGGAGAAACAACAGCTTCAATACAAAACAAATCAATTGTACAAATTCTGTGTTCACCAGTAACGGCCTGAGGAGTTTTCTAGCAACCTTTTTGTCCCAACATTTCTGCAATGGTGAACTCTCCAGTGCTTGAAACCACATGCTGGATTTCAGAAGATTTCAGAAGATTCAAGCTGCATCTGATGCGGACAAGTGACATCAGAATGTGAGAAGTGACCATGATAAAAAGGTTTCCAACCTCAGTGCGAAACCGAAATCAGGATGTGATCAGGATGATCAGGATGGGAGATCAAAATGAATTCAAGTGCGCTTCGGCCAGTGGACTCCTTTCAGGAATCTAAGTCTAGAACTGGACCTCCAAATTCCAGCTCCCTTTTCTCTTCCTGGCACGTCGGTCAGACTGGATGATCCATGGCGACCGCACCGGTACAACCCTCTTGTAACAACTTGTAACATATTTTTCTTTGAGTCCGGCTTACGCTTTCTCCAATCGGCTAAAACCAAGAGTTGCTGTAGCAGCTTGTAGCATGTCCATGACTTTCCATGGCGTCCATGAAGTCCATGAGCGGATCAGGATCGTTGCTGGGGATGGTTCGATCACAGGCCTTCGTCGTTGCCACCTTCCTAGGTCAAACAGGAGCGTCACAATAAACTCCCAGGCGCCCAGTTTCGGGTAGCTATATCTTCACCAGGATATCCGGTAGCCCGTGCAAGGAGCTTTGATGGGAAACTCGTTGAAGCAGCACATAGCACATTTTGAACAGTCTCATCTGTCAAGGTGATCCGATTTCAGTCATTTTTGCGAAGTAAATCCTGTCCAGTCCTTTCAGCGCTAAGATTTTCCGCCAATTTCCCAGCGAAAATTCAATGCCCAGCTTCTCTGCTTCCTTCACCCGCTCCTTTCGGATATTGCGCCAGGCGGCTTACGCAAGATGTTGAGATGTTCCCATATTATGCTTGAATAAGCAGTTTCCATTGGATTTTAAGGTATCACAATTTCATACAATTTCATACAATTTCATAAGACTTCAAAGTATAAGTACTGATAGTACTGATAGTAGTGTCTTGGTGTGTTCTCATGATCAAATCCTAGGGTCAGGTCCTGAGAACAGCAGCTCATTCTGATGCTTCACAACTGGATTTTCCGTTGATCTTCTAATAATGCAGCAAGCATCAAACAAATGTAAGTCAAAAGGTCATCAAGGATGTGGGGATACATCCTTTGCGCAATAGAAGGGCACGATTTGGGGGATCGTTGAGGATGGGGAACTTGTTGATGGCCCTTGCCAGTTCGACCTTGACCATCTACAGCAAGACAGCTTTGGTTCAACTGGTTCCCCCCATCCTTGGGTGGCGGCGTCGCTGCACGCGAAGGTTTCTTCTTCTCGTCCGTCATGGTCCTCCTGGTGAACCAAAGACAGGTCAAGTGACATATCAAAGGCAAAATTTGAATGGCCATCTCCGATAACGATGAATTACACCTGGTATGTCAGATGCCATTCCCTAATCTTGATCCATTTTGTGCTGGATTCTCCACAAATTTCTGCCACTTTTGTAACACCCTCACGGAGCCCTGCCTCACACAGCGCGCCGCACGCTTTCCACGGCACGCAGCCCAAAGCTTGAGTGACGGATGACAGTGGTGCCATGCATGAGCAAAGCATGAACATGCGAAGACAACCCAGTAGGCAATGATGACTAGTTAGTTGATAATTGATGATAATTGTATATCTGCACATATCATTTCCATGTTTTTTTGAGTTTTTTTGTGGATCCACCCCCATATTTGTTGGCAACCATCTGAGCCATGAACCAAACCTAACATGACCCCAGGCACGGTTCAGGACCTCATGAGCTCGTCGATCCTTGGATCTACTAGATCAACGTGGGGAGTCCTGCAGATGTGGATGGCAATGGAAAATCCCAGGATAGTTTTAGTAGACTTAGTAAACTTAGTAGACTTTGCTGAGGAATCTCATCTACAAATTGAGGGATTTTCCCATGCCAGGTGCGTTTGCCGCCAGAGGGTAAGCATTCAATTCCTTGGATGAGTTTTCAGGTCCAGCCACAATGAATGGCAACCAGAAGTCTTGCCATGTTGATGGCGGGAAATAGACGAGACATTTGTCTTCCATTTGTGGCAGGATTTTCGGGAATGCATCAGGAGATTTCCTGAGGTTCGGGGAGAATCAACTCTCCATGTTTCGCGGCGAGTTTAATCTCTTAGAATACCGTTCTGGATCCCGACCTCAAAATCCGCTAACGGAAGGCAATCCATCAACATGCCGTGGATGGGTACGGTACACGACCAGCCAAAAAAAACAGCGCTGTCCTCTTGGCACCTGGTTCTGCGACGGGTGGCTCCTGGCACCGTGGCTGATCTCTGAAGCCTGGATGAAACTCTGCATCGCCATGAATCCCCAATTCCCTCGTCTCAAACAAAATCTCGCTTCAACCCGAAAAAATATCTGGCAATTCAGCACCTTATTGACAAGTACCAGGTACAGTAGAACATAGAAGAACATATTAGAACATAAAGATACATAAAACAGATTGGAACCCATCGAAACCATCAGCCCGGCATGGAGGGAACCCAGATCCATGTCCTCCACCGTCTTTCCCATCTTCATCATCACCTCGGTGAAGCCGCCAAAACCCAAGGTTCACGAGGTCATTATTTCAAAAAATCTGCATGAATCGCATCATTACTTTAGGGATATCTGGGATATGGCTCAAATCTGGATGGTGAATGATGCCACCATGCCGTTTCTGTGCCGCCCCGGATCTGTCTGGGGAAGCTTTGAACCCAGAAACCCAAGTTCCGAAGAAAGTTGGGTTCTGGATGCCCTGTGCGGCTCAAGAATCGTAGGTCAAACTGGACCAGCCCTTTTTCCAAGACCTAACGATGGGGATCTAATCATTCTAATCATCGATCAGGGGCCAGCCTGAGCCAACATGACCAGACTGACCAAATATTGACCAAATATTGACCAAATATTGACCACATGAAGGCAGAAACGAAGGAATTGGAGCAAACTAAGGCCGTGACCTGTCTCTTGATCTCCGTCATGCCCTGGCACGCTACATGAGCCCTCGTCATTTCTCACAGGAACTCCATGACAGCGTGACAAAGACCAATGAGTTACCAGCGTGCGGGGCAGCGATCTACCTGAACGTTACTGCGGTTACTATCTTCATCACAACCTCGACACCAGGCCTGGCCATAAGTGATGCCTTTGACACAGAACTTGCGGAAGTCCATCACATTGCCTGGAAGGAGCTCAGAGAGCATGGCGAAAAACCAGTCTCTTGACTCTTGACCCTTTCGAAAACTTGAAACTCCCAACCTTTCACGAGCTTGAAACCATTTTCAGGGAGCGCGCCATCCATTTTCATGCCGAGCAGCAAGTAAGTGTACCGGTTTTGTCCTGAGCTCATGGCCACAGTGACTTGGCAGCTTTATCTGTTTATTTACTCTGATAATTCACAAAAAGATGCCTTGAAAAGTGATGCAGACTGTCCAAGAGCAGAGATGTACAACTCTTCGGGATTGAGTCGGATTGAGGGATTGCTTTCAGTACAGCAGTGCTTTCGAAACTGCGGTGTCAATGCAAGTACCAAGTGGCCGAGAAGACGTACTCCACTTGTCCCAATTCTTCATTGAGATCCGAAGTCCGCGGCATGCAATGAATGCCCTGGCCAAATCAGTAGGAAAAGATGGTGTGGGATGCCAGCCCGAGCGGATGAATCAAAGTATACAGATGCATACTAAGTTACTAAGTCTACATCAGTATACTGTAAAGCCGTTGAAGCCGTTGAAGCCATTCGTTTCGTTTTTTGTTCATTTGAGCAATGGCACCCAAGGTTTCTCAAGGATCAAATCTGCCGAACTTCTACAAAGGTATCTCCACCCGTGCGCGCCTGGTAAATCATGTCATTGTCCGCATAGAAGAAAAAAATCTGTGCCAACTTGGCGAAGCTCATGGAGACCTGCCCAGGTGCCGCCAAGCCCAGGCCAATGTCGAAGACCAGATCTTCCCAGGTAAGTATGCGGTATGCGGTAAGTGCATATGCAAAGCAACTCGGAGAGCAGAAAACAACATTAAGATGTCTCAGTTACCAACCGATGTTTTGCTTTTGAATTGAGATGTCATCTTGGGAAATTCTCTTGTATGTCACTTCTTGTTTGGAAACGATTACCTTCCATTGCTCCATTTGTCAGCATACCGGAACTAGAAAGTGGGCTGAGGCTCCAAATGTGTTTCCAACTTTCGCGAGGTGCCAACCAATTGGCTCGACTCGGTCTGCTGCTGAGTTGCAATCAGAGAGATGGGAATGAAGTTCGAAAACAGCAGAATGAAATTGAAGAAACCTCAGGCCAAATTCCAAATTCCTCGAAAATCCTTTCCAACTGATGGTGCCTCTCATGGCTGCTTCCTGGGATCATACCCACTAATGATACTTATGGAAATTCACTGCTGCGTGGCAGTTGAATACGAGACTTTAGAAGGCTAGCTTTTAGATGACATTGAGCTGGGAGAATTCGTAGAACGACCGACATGATGCATGACTATAAACGTACACTATATTTAGGTCGAGCAATCCTATTCAACTGCGATATCATTCCAATTCTATCCTGTTACACAATTGTTATATGTCGCTAAAATTCTTGTAGAATTCTTACGTTGGAAAATACCAAAGGATGGCTTTGACGTGGAATGCCACGACGCCCGCGCCAAGCAGCGGATGAGCAACACCTCAGTTCTCCGTTGAGATCCACAGCTGTCCAACATGGTAGAGAACTTGTTGCCAGTGTGACAGCAAAAAATATATTGTATGACCATGTATGAACAATATATATATATATATATCTTATTGTAAATGCAGAACATTTATGAGTGAAATGGGATTCATAGTCTCCAGGAGGGGCTGTTTACATTTGGGGAACCTAACCTACCACACTAGCTATAGGCATATGCAGAATCTGACTCTTATCATGGTTTATTCTCCGGGTCCAAGGTGCTAAGAGAGCATTGCGGGCGTTGCCATCCGCATCAGTGAGGTTCAAATACTTCTTCCGCAGGTTCTCCTTGCCATGGCGCCGCCCGTCGTGTGTTGTGCTGTCTAACCTGAATTTCTGGGACTTTGGCTACGCCTGGATTAATTCACTACACAGCCACAAATCGGTTCCAAATGCCTTGGTCAACCTTTCCCAGTCACCGATGCCTCTGACGTCTCGAAGATGGCACTGGCGATGGCAGCAATGAGGCAAAGGACCATCCTGAGGCAATGGGGCACTGGTGGTTTTGACAGATGCTTTTTGGGATAGGTGTGCGGGAATATAATATATATATATATATATACATACATGACGTGGTGATGATGATGATGATGATGATGATGATGATGCCCACATCTATGTTCAACATAGTATAGAATGGCTTTTGGTATGGCCAAAACCCTGCAATGGATATCAAACCAGCAAACGTGGAGATTCTTGTCTCTAATATAGACAGTATAGAAACCCCAACAATGGAGAGATGGAGAACTATTACCCTATCGGAGTCCTGGCAATTGTTCCATGTTGATTTTTCCAGCCATGTAAATAATTGAAGCCCCTAATCCCTGTAGTAGGTGAAGAGTGTGGCATTCTTGTCACTTTGATGGACCTGTTTGCTTGATTTTGCTCGTTTGTTGTGGTGGGAAGAACTTGCGTAAATCAGAGTTCGATAAATGACACCACAGTCATCGTCAGGAGATTCATCTCTGGATCAATGGCCCACTGGATCAATATTTTACCACGGAATCCCTGTGCCACTGACATCCTAGAGCACCTCCCTCTGTGCCGAGGCTCTGAATGGCGAAGATCAAACAGGTGAGCCTTGGATCAAAAATGGAGCCATAGCTGCCCCCTCTGTTTGTTTTGGTGGCCCCGAGGTTGGAAACTTTGGGCGGGTTAAACTCAGAGGATGAGCCCAGCAAATGACCAAAACCATCCAAAACCGAGGTTGAAAGTCCACCGAGGGTGCAACTACTCTCCAACTTTCCATCACTGGCACCCCATGGCCGGGAGACTTGCCAACGTCACGCTCTAAGTGGGAGATCTTTCGGCCCTGGAGACCCCAAGATGGGCTTGTGAAATGTCTGGGTTACGGTTAAGCTTTCGATGGGCAGTCTTTCCGGACTATGCATGACTATGCCATGTTAGAAATGATCCAAAAAGGACAGGTTTCGGATATTTCCTGATCCCAGCATGGACTGGCGACAACTTTGAGTCCAATTGGTCCACACGGTCAGCGCAGTCGTCGAAATTTGCACTAAATTCAGGAGGCTAAAGCGGCTAAAGGATTACACTGAGCAAATACACATTTCAGTTTTTTTTAAATGGAAAACCAGTCCTTTCAACACCACTAGGTCACTAGGTTTCAAGCATTGGTTGTCACGGCTGAAGTTAGGGTCTCACCTTCTGCTTCTTGCTGTTCATCATGATCTTGGTCTCCTGGAAGCAGCGACTTCCCCTAGTTACCTAGTTGTCAAGTTCAAACGAAGAACATTGACTAAGCCATCCTGCCTGAAGACGAGGAGTCTAAAATGTGTGATACATTGGGATACACTGTACAGATACACTGGTCTTGTTGGTAGTATTGTTCAGTCCACCCAATCATTCGAACACCGCATGGGCCCAAAAACAACACACTCTTTGTATCACATTCACACACCTTTGCAAAACTGACCTCCACCGCAGGAATCAACCGGAAAACCACATCGCCCGCCATATCTCCTTGCCACTGTAGATCACTGAGCCCAAGCACCAAGCGATGTTCTTCACTTTGCCTCAACCATGATCCACCATGATCCACCATCCTATACCATTCTATACCATCCTCCATTGAACCCCTTTTGTTCTCCCCAATGGGCTCCAACATTTCTTTCGAAGACATGGATTTCTGCGGACAAATTCTGCACGAGTGACAACCACGGAGGAGCACGTGCTGCTCGTCCACAGAGATGTTTCCTTTCTTGCCTATCATCACGGCACAAAGGGGGATGGGAAGATGGCCCTGATCCTTAAAACAGGTTTAGGACTAGCCACCTGTTCCACCTATACTTCAATGTAGTACTTCGGAGGACTCCACGAGTCATTTCACCTTGCTAGTGATATCCAGCTTCAAGTGATACGCTGGCAATGGATGGCAATGGGACATTTGTGGCACCCACAGTGGATGGATGAATTGAATGGCTTCCAACTGGAGACCGAAATTGGATGCAGCTCTTGAAACCACATTACATCTACCAAAATCGATCAGAGCACATCTTTATGGATTGACTATAATATGAGGTGCCCTACAAGCTGATGACATATATCATGTAAATCATATAATTCATATATCTAATTATCTAATATTACTATATATTAGCCGTCGTTTGGGATCATCTTTGCTATGCAATGTATTTCCGGGCGGATCAGGCAGGCCTTGAGCGTTCACGGTGATGTTGCCAGCCTCGGTGTTGTCTGCCCAAATCTGCCCATCCAAAAACGCCCAAAAAGGCCGGAACCAAATTTCCTCAATTTCTGAAAGTCTCACCGAACATTGGAAGCTGAGATGCGAAGGTGTAGAGAAACTCGTTCGGCAGCTCGCATTCCTCGGTCAGAGCTAAGGACCTGGAGTCCAACAAGTCCTTGGGTCGATGTTAAATTTCACCAGCAAACAATGATGTTGCCATTGTATCCTCATGTAATATCATATCATTTCATTTCAGTTTCAAATCTATAACAATAGCATACAATTGCATCTTAATCAGGAAACTTATCATATTTTGAAATATTTTCATAGCAGCATCATATCAATAAATGCAAATCAATTCCCCCCACACTTTCCCCGGTCAACACCCAACCCACCATGTTGGTGAAAGGGCCGCATTGGATGCTGGAGCTTCGCCAAGATGCACAGTACATGTCCAGCGCGCACGCGGCCAGAGCTGCTTGTTCCATGGTCTCCTCAGCCGCTGACGGCCGCTGACAGCCACTGTTTGGCGGTTGGCATTGAAAAAAAACAACGGTTCCAGCATGTTATATTTGACCCGCATAAATGGCATAAATGGCATAATCCCCGTCTGTACTCCAACGTGGGGTACAGTCCTAGAAAAAAATCGGTCTAAAATTATGACCCCTAACCTTTGAGAGAGGTTTTAGAGCTTTAAATTCCTGGCTCCTAACCTCTGAAGCCGAAATCTCACTTCCA
>Ga0126342_10001136_pt1 | contig 35624 bp, 24 predicted proteins | sample Cyp1metagenome_FD_92528 | JGI IMG/M metagenome (GOLD analysis project Ga0126342, IMG submission 92528) | Coral microbial communities from Lord Howe Island, Old Settlement Bay, Australia - Cyphastrea 1 metagenome | ecosystem: Host-associated > Invertebrates > Cnidaria > Coral ...
AATATATATATATATATATAATATATATATATATATATAATATTATATATATATATATAATATATATATATATAATATATAATATATATATAATATATATATTATAATATATATATATTATATATATATAATATATATATATATATATATTATATATATATTATATATATAAGTCAGTTGATTTAGAGGCACCCGCTTGGAAGTTACCCCAACGACAACAAACAGGGCCTGGGTTTTGGTCCTTCAACATCCCTTAACCAAGTTGGCATAAATTGGCGACATTCAGCCAGCCCCTGCTATGCTAAAAACCCAAGGCTCCGTCACCCTCGATGGCTTTCAAACGATTCGCCAATTTCCGTCTCAGGGGCGACATCTTCTGCTCGCCTGCCCACGGGAGCTCACTGAGCTCACAGGAGGCTTTTGCGCGGTTTGGAAGACATGACTTTTGGACACTTTTGGGATGTAAGTCCAACGAAAGTGAGGTAAATATAAAATAGAATCATATCAACTTGCCGAAAGTTGAGTTGAACGAAATCGGTTCAAGATTATCCTTAGAAAAAATTGGATATGTGGGTTCAAGCAAAACATTGCATGGCAATGAACCATGCAATGTATGCATTTACCCTCTGGTAAACTAACAGTTTGCTATTGAAAATTGCCATTTATTGTTGATTTACCTATATAGTAAAAATGGTGATTTTCTATGGCTATGTTAGTTTACCAGAGGGTAGAATCATTTAGATGCATCTGGCGTGAAACGTTAAGGATGAATAAACACACTAGCATCGACAACCCTGCCACACTACCCCAGTCCGTCAGACCCGCTTGACCTCTAATGTTGTTGGGGGGTCCAAATTCCAACCAATTACCACTTCCAAATGCCAACCTATTCTCTTTCTGGCTGGTTCCAGACCATCCCGACAATGCATCACGCGGCAAGGTCAATCATCTGAAACAGCGGTGGAACATAAGATAATCATGGCGTAGAACAGCTACCAGTGCGGGAGAACTCTGCACAATGATATTGAACATAATTTTCACCAAAGTGTTTTCCCAGTTTTCCGAGAAACAAACAATTCATCCAATAAACATTACATCCATCTACGAAGTTCACATCTTTGCTTGGTTAACTCCCTCTATTTTTCGCTCCCTCATCCCATAAAATAACCCAGCTGAAATCACGAAAAACATGTTGGAAACATGGATATCATATGATATATCATGATGAAAAATCATGATTCAATCATGATTTCAGAATAGTATCCTCCATTTTCCATCCAAAATCATCCAAAATCATCCAAACATCTAAGCTTTCTCTCTTGGGACCAGGACGCTGACCGCCTAGGCCCGGCACGAGAATCGGGAAACCCAAGACTTCGGAGGCCGCACGGATCACTGTGCCCTGCTTGGATTGCTTGGCCGCTGCGGGTGGGGATCGATCAGATCGGGACTGAAGGATACTGAAGGAATGGACGGAGCAACAAATATCAGAGGCTAGAATTATATGGGATATATATATATGGTATAATCCCAATATATCCCAGTAATTATATAGTTATATATGGGATATAATGGGATGATATATCAGAATTTATGGGATATATGATATATATATATGGGATAATGTGGAATTGTATCATGAATTTCTGTGAAATTATCCCATATCCCATTGTTGTATCTTCATTTCCCATCATCTATGGAATATTGCGACGGCCCCACAGGGCCAAGACACTCAAAGGCTGCTACCCGTTTTGCTCGCAGCTCTTCGATCCAAAAGGGGCTACATAAAGTAGCACTATGCACATGCATGTCATGGGGCGAGAATAAGGTATATTCTCTAACACCCCTCCACAGCCTGAGTCGGTAGTCTCAAGGCTGATTGTGAAACCTAGCCGCCACACTGACCACATGCAGTGTATTGTGCCAAAATGGCGTGGCTATGTGAAACGTCTCTCACTTGGTTTCCTCTGCGCAGTGCTGCTTGCACCATTCCACAAGTTCTCTTGTGGTATCTTTCTCCATTTCCAATCACATACACCCTGTCTTGAGAAAGACTGGCGAGTGCCTGTGATGTTCGCAATCTTGGACCCCCTCCATGACCAGCAGATCCTGAACCTGCTGCTTCTTGGCCTGGAAGATCTGTTTGCGTAGAAGCATCTCTTGTGATCTTCACAGCGTTTCTGCGGTTCCTTCGCCTACACATGGAGATGGTCCCCCATACAGCGGTGATCAACGCCAACAGGTGCACGATGAGCATGTACAACAGGAAGTTCCACGCACTTCCTTCCTGTTCTGATTGAGCCTTGGCACCAGTTATACCACACAGCAAACATGCCACCACCAAGCCCCTTCTACACAGCGGCATGATGCTGAGTAGATCATTGATACGCTGACCAGTTAGACTCTTAGTGCCTAAGTCGGCCCAATTCACATCTGTGCCAACCTTGCGGATTCTTATTTTCCCTGCTCTGACCTTTTCTTGGAGCCACGGTTCCTTGATGTCCAAGTGCTTGGGCTTGCCCACACCGCTGCGCGATGCTATGCCCTTTGCAGCTGTTGAATCCGTGTCTAGCACCAAGGATAGGTCCGCATATCCGAGACCTTCCCAGATCTGCTTTGACAGCAATCCTGCAGCTCCACCGCGGGTCATGGAATAGTATTCCGCTTCTCCACTGGAGAGAGCTACTACTGTCTGTCTGGCACAGCTCGTCTCTATGAGATGTGAGCCAAACTTTTCAGCATAGGCAGACATTGAGCGACGCGTGGCCTTGTCGGTCGCCCAATCAGAATCGGTAAATATCGCAATTTCCGATGGAGCGTCTTGCAGCTCGAAGATCCACACCTCAGATGGGTACTTGGCAAGGTAGCGACCAAGCCTACGCAACCGCATCATGTGCAATCTTGTCGGTTTCGCCATACCTGAGCTAATCTCACTCATGGCGTACCGAATTGAAGGTCTGTCAAGAGACAGGTACAATGCCGTACCGGCGAGGCTTCTAAACTCAGTTGCTTCTTCTGGAGATAACTCTTTGTCTGCTGAGCGATCTCCCTTTCCGGTGTCCTTGCAACTAGGAGAATCCACTCCCTTTGCATTGGACAATCCCATTTCCGACACCAAGATGTTTACGTATTTCTGATCTGCTTGCCATGAGAACCCGGAGCCGGTCCACTTGATGACTCGATGCAAGTGACTTCCTTCTTGCACTTCTCCGCCCCATTGCTCTGGTCCGATTCTCGGAAGAACTTTGGTTTCAAAGCTTTTCACCATGAGCTCGTCCAACTTGTCCAAGTCTGAGCTCAGCCCTTCTGCCAAGAAGTCGTCTCCATGGCATGAGAGCGTAACTTGCCATTCGGGATGAAAGAACAACCCAGGCACAACCTTAACCGGATGGAAACCTCCTTTGGTGACCTTGTCCTCGACGAACTCGCCCCACTGTTTTGAAGCTTCTCTGGTTCCGTTCATTGCCTTCAGCAGATACCAGAGGTGTCCGTCGTACACGTCTTCTGGAGGGATAACCGCAATCTTCCCTGTGCTGTAAGCGTGGAAAAATGCTACGCTCACGTCATATCGACTGATGAGCTTCGGACCACGTGGTTGACCTTTCCTGGCAGTTGCAGCTGATGAAACTACCATCCTGTGTCCCTTCAGCGGAGGTGTCCCTGAATGGACATCGTCACGTGGGCTTGTGTTAACCTCTTGGGCTACACAACGACTTCGGACTCCGTTTGGGTCATCCGGCAATGCTTTCCAGCCATCAACCCAACGGCTTTTCACGATCTTGAGGCCCTTCTGCCGTGCCTCTTCCCAGGTGATATCGGTTTTCACCGGGTGTTCTTCCATCTTGTCCAGCTCCCTGCCCCTGGCCTTCTTGACCTTTTCTAATGGTAACTGAACGCCTGTTCTTTCGTCATACGCTGCCTTTACTTTTCCCCAGTCTGGGTATGCAGCGATCGGTGTCCACTCCGACCAGTGAAGTGTGGGAAGACCACCGATCATTTCTGATTCTGGCTCTTGCTGTTCAGCCAGGTCATCTGGTGAAACTTCAGCCGGTCTCTTTTCGCCTTGCTTTGGCGTCTTCTTCTCCTTCTTCGGTTCCGATTCTGGACCGGGAGATGGCCTTTTGGCCCTTGATGAATCCGCGGTGCTACCCGCAGGATCCACTTGGCCAGCGGGGCTACCCGCTTGGCCGCACTTCCAGATGTTGGAGCGGAGCCGCCCGCTTCCAGATCAGGGACTTCTGGAGCATCTGTCCGCTCCATCTCGGCGTCTTCCAACGGTTCTTTACTCTCGTCGGACGCCTTGTCTTTCTTCAGTAACTCTCCGAATCGCTTCTTGCATTCTGCTGAATGTCTTTTCGGATCATCCAAGCTTGAGAAACAACCTGGACATCTTGGGGTTTGTCCATACTTGATCTGTCGATCCAATGTGATATACACTGATCTTGGAGCTCGGTCCGCCTTGGCATCTGGTTTCAGGATGGATGTTGGTTCACCTCTTGGCTGCCAAGGAACTCCTTTCATGTTGTCCAACTTTTCTCTGGACCATCGTAACTTCTCAGGTCGTCTCCAAAGAGATCGGCATCGCCTGATTCCATTCTCAGTGCCTAGGTAATGCTCGTCTGAGTTGAGCGATTTACCAAGCCACACTCCAACTGCACTTTGAGCGTCCAACTTGCCTTTCTTGTCATCAGCAAGTTTGAAGTGCGAAACTTCCCCAAACTCTGTGATTTCACCTTTGTATTCTCGGCCTCGGAGTCGCTCGTACGGCGTCTTGCCGTCCGTCTTCACGAGGAACCTGCTCAACAGCCAGGCCGAATGTCTTACGGCCCACGGGTATATCAAACTGTTTGGCTTGACCTTATAGTTTGGGTATCTTGTCTCAAGGGCATTAACGACAGTTCTGACTTGCCTTGATACTTCTAGAATTGCGCGCTCCACTGCTCCGTTTGACGCGTGTGAATCACGCGGTGCAGTTTGAATCTGTGCCTCCTTGCCCCATTGTTTGGCAGCAGCATCTGCCAACGCTCTGATGGACGGTTCCCCATCAGTATGGAGCAAAACTTTCTGTCTTCCTGTGAAACGTAGTGCCTCTACCACCACATTGATGGCATGTGGATTGGCACCTTTTGCAACAACACTTGCAAAAACACATCCAGTCCTTTCGTCAATGACAACCAGGACTGGGACATTACTTTCGTCTTCCCCTTGGGGTTCTTGGAGATCTTGGGCCCTTGGGTCTGCACTCTCCCCTAAGTCCAAAACTCTACCCAGGAAACAGTAGTCAAGTGAAACGCGTGGGACTTCTTGGGCCTCATCTCCTTTTGCTCGTGGCTTGTGTGCGTCTTCACGCACCTTTCCTGCCATGCAATGTTCGCACCAATTTCTGAGTGGCACGTGGGTCAACATATGGCTGTCGTACTCAGCCTTTGAAACCGTCTCTGGGATCTTCTTTGCTTTGACTGGCCTTGGGACTTCTGAAACTTCAGGTGGTGGTTCACCCAAGGCTGGAAGTTCTTGAGGTGGGTCCTCAAAGACTGGAACAGGATTTCCAAGCCCATCTGTTGGACACACGGGTTCTTGTGCTTCATCATCTTCTCCAGCTGGAATGGCTTTCTTTGCCACCCTTGCTGCTGCCATCAACCTGCCATGTTCTTTGGCTGGTTGACCCTGCTCAGCGGGGCTACCCGCTTGAGCCTGACCAGCGGGGCTACCCGCTTGAGCCTGACCAGCGGGGCTATCCGCTTGGTCCGCAGTGCTACCCGCTGGATGCGCAGCTATGGTTTGAGCGGGGCTGCCCGCATGCTGGCTTTTACACCCAGAAACTGGGAGCCAATATACACCCCTCTTCTTTACCAACTGGATTTTCTCGGATTGTTCCACTGCTTCTTGAATCAGGCTGGCATGTTTTGAAACGATCAGGCATTGGACCTCTGGACCAATCACCGTCCAAGTTCCTTTGAGTGCTGCCTTGCCTGCACTCATTACTGAAAAACCAACCTTGTCAGACTCTGCATAGTCTATGTTGAAATCACCACCATCAGTTGACATGGTGCTTCGTTTCATGTTGCCTGTATCCAATGGTTCACCCGTTACCGTAACTAACCCAGTGGTTATAGTGGAATTTAACTTGGTGGCAAACTTATCGAACCCTTTCTGAAACAAATGCATCCCGGCCCCCGTGTCCACCAACACCTCCTGCTGTCCTGCAATGGATGCTGCAATGAACGTAGTCTCCTGAGTCGGGGTTGCCGTCATTGGTTCAGGCTCGTTTGAAGGCGCTGCTGCATTTGGGGTGCGGTTCTTCCCGCTACCTTTTACCTTCTGCTTATCATCTGCGGCCTTCTTCCTACATTCAGCCTTTATATGACCCTTTTTCTTACAGTAAAAACATTCTTTATCAGCATTTGGATTGCTTTTGGGTCCATCCTTACTTTTACCATCTTTGGTGGATGGTTTGCCACCTTTTGATCCCTTTTGGTCTCCCTTGCCACCCTTCTTGCCACCTTTACCCTTACCCTTGGGTAATGCACCAATATCCATTGGGGCTGGCATTTGTTGCAAGACCCGGTTGGTTCTTGCAATCTCCAAAAGCTCGGTACGAACTTGTTGAAACGTTTGAAGTCGTGCTGATTTTCTGATGATGTGATCTCTGATGGATTGATCTTGCAATCCATTCACAACAACTCCCAATAAAATCTCCTCATCCAAGGTTTTCCCAGACTCTGATTCGTATCTACGAATGGTTTTGTCGAATGATTCAAGTTCACTCTCGATGTCACTGGTGAAACGTGTTGATAAAATCAACGAAAGTGATCCCACATATCTGGAGGCAACTCTCGGGTGATACTGTTCAAACAGTCTACGGTACGTTTCAAATCCTTCACCTACTCCGCAATTGTGGGCTATATCGAGGGCACGCCCCCTCAACAACATCACCAAGATGTAGTAGAGCTGCCCTGAAAGTCTTTGCTCGTTGGGTCCTAGGGATCTGTTCACCACTGGTACCCTACTTTGTTCACATCTTTCCAACATTGGAATATACTCCTGGGCAATACAACCAACATAACTTTTGAAGATGAATGCCCAATCAGCAAACGATCCATCATCACCCTTAAAAACCTCAGGCTTACCCAACGATCTGGTATCCACCAAACTTGAACCATGTGAGGATAATGGAGTGTTGTGGCCCAAACCAAAACCAAAATTCCTAGGTTCATCCACCGTGTCCGTGGCTATGCTTACCCTCCGTGCCCTTTCTTGTTCCAGCGTGAGCACGCGGTTCTGCATCTGGGTGAGAAGCTGGTTAGTGTGCTGCAATTGCTGCACCACCTGCTGCATTGGATCCTGGGCCTGAGCTGTCGGTATCGTCCCCGCTTCCATCTCCCCCGAAGTCTGCATTGTCGAAGGGAGGAACTGGTTCTTCTTCTGCTTCCTCTTCAGCAGTGTTTGGTACCTTTGGGAACGGCTTGACCTTCTTCTTTGTGAGAGGGTGGTACTGAGCTATCAAAGGAGTCCGCTGTGGCACCACAGTCACAAATCTCCTCCTCCTTGACACTTTGTCGGCAAAGGCTAAGACAGCTGGCCTCAGTTTCTTCTCACGTTCGTCGCAAGAAGAGCACTCAGGTGGAAGGTTTTGACGAAGTACCCAATCCCCTACTGTGCCTTGGGGAATGTATGGCCTGAGGGCCTTCACAAAATTCCTTCGCTCGTGGAATCTGCGCTGCTTCCACTCCTTCCTGCCTTCACCAAGGAAGTACTGACCTTGGCTGTATCTCTGTTTTACAGCCTGGTTCCTGGCAGCCCTCTCTTGGCGCTTGGGTGCAGCTGATTTCAACCTCAGTGGTTCCCTACCTTGAGATTGCTTGGACCTCCTTCTCCTTGGTCTGTTTGGGTTTGCCACCAATCTCAAAGTCTGTTTCTTTGGATCTTTCTGGAGCACCACTGTCCTGGTTGCTCCACTGGCCGATCCCCTTGATGAACTGGCTTGGCCAACCAGCTCGGGGTATTGGGCTTCTGCCCTCCCTTGAAGCGCTTCGAGGCGCTTCTGGATCCCTTTCTGGATCCTTTTCTCTTGCTTTTCCTTGCTGCGCGTCCCGCGCTTGTTCTTCTTACGCGCCGTTGCGCCTGCCGGTGCGGTTCTACCCGCAACCGGCGCACCCGCGGGTCTGCCCGCTGGGTGCAGGTGACGCGGGGCTACCCGCTGTCACCTAGGAGACCCTGGTTTCACACGCAGAGCTCCGCTACCATGCGACGGCCCCACAGGGCCAAGACACTCAAAGGCTGCTACCCGTTTTGTTCGCAGCTCTTCGATCCAAAAGGGGCTACATAAAGTAGCACTATGCACATGCATGTCATGGGGCGAGAATAAGGTATATTCTCTAACAAATATTTATCACCATTCCAAAAAAACACCCAGTCATGTAGGTCAATTTATATATATATATAGGTTTATTTCAATGGAGGTACCCCTAATATCCTCCAATCATCCATTTTAACAGGACTTTCTATTACAAGCCATCCAGCTATTGGGGTAGCACCATGCAAACCCCCATGAAGCCCAGGAGCATGGTACAGCCCCCAGTCGATAGCGTTCACTTGCCTTTTTTTAGTGGATGAATTCTATGGCTTATGGTAGATATAACTGTAGCATTCATGAATGTTAATCAAAATCATTATAGTTTGACTGCCATTATTTATGTATATATATATAGTTATCTACCATATAAGTCATATAAACTATAGTTATATCAGCCAGAAACATCCATAAACTAGTTGGCCCGTTCATGGTTTATAAACCAACAAACGTTTAACGGGGGCACCACCACCGTGACCCCCAATTTTTTCGCCTCGCCGCTCGGCGCGCACCTCCAACTCCACCACGTCCACCTGGCTCTTTGGGAACTGATCTGCCAACCACAACGGCACCGAGCCGGAACCTCGGCACGGAACATCGCCGTGAACGCCGTGGCCGTGGATGGCCGCGGCCAAATTTGTCTACGGAAATCCATGGAAATCCATGGAAATCCACCAACTAAATATTGAAGACTTTCAATGGGAACATCATTCAGTGGCCACGTTTGACTATCAGAGGGTATTCAGTGGGATAATTGTGGAATAGATCATCCGGGAAATGAAGGGCAATCTTTTGGAACAAAACAATAAACCATCCGCTGGGGTTAATGAGATCGCGTGTGTCCCGTTTTTTTCGTTTTTTTTCGGGATGTCAAACGACCCCCTTCTTACTGGGATTGTTCCTTGTTTGGGTTAGTTCATTATTGTAGACAAACCACAGTCATAAAGTGACAAATTTTGCTGCGTTGATCTGGCAGATATCCTGTCGACCTCACCATGCTACCATCATCACAACACAACTGGACAAATTTGGGGATAAAATGTAGCACTTGTCATGTGGCTGTGCTAGAATCATAAATGGTGAACCATGAAATCAAGACGGAGTTTCTGCGGGAAAAGCAGAAAACACCTTGCCACCAGCTGCTGAATGTCCTGAAAGGCCTGGAGATACTTACACCATCCGGGAGGTTTCAAGCCTAGACTGCTCATTGTGGTTTCCTTTTGGCCACATCTGGAAAGGCAACTGGTAAGCGAAAGTGTCTGCATGACAAGCAAACCCATGCCCAAAACCTTTGGTTTGAAGAAGGTTTTGCAAGTTCCACCGTGCTGCCAACAACATCTCGTTGCAAGGCTGGGAAAAGAGGTCGTGTTTTTGCTAGAAAAAAACAATTCAGGCCTTTTCAAAAGAGGGGCAAAAAAATATGTTCAAGACACCTGTGGTTCTTTCCAAAATAACAATCAATAAAAATCTTGGAGCCCAAGGATTTGGCAAACTGCTGTCAATCTGCCAGATTTTCCATTCAGATCTACTATATTATACCAATCCTCCATTTCACATAGTTGTAAGTGAGAATTGGTTAGTGGCCGTCAATTATAGCCATATTGCTATAGGTGCAACAATGGTCATTTCAAACCTTGTGAAACACCAATTGTCTGAAACAGTTTGGGGCTGAAGTCTGTCAAAAAGTCTCAACCGTTTCACGCCAAGACAAACGACAAATTCAGCCGAATGGCAACTGAAACGGCCAAGCCTCCATTGTTCGGTTTTTTTTTCTGTTGTAAGCCATATTCCGTATAGATCCCCCAAATGGTTTATTTCAATGGGCACTTTAAATATCAGATTGAGCAAAAACAGGCCAAATAGGGCGTACCAACAATGATTGTTGGTTATGATGGGGGAACAGGGGTGCCACAACCTGTTGGCTATATTTCCGTCAAATTCCAGCTGTGGTTGGTTTCATCCCAATGGTGGTTGGTTATATCAGTTATATCGAACAAAAACACCAACAATATATCCCAAAAACTCAACATTCATCCGTTTAAAGATAAATATAACCCCGAAACAGCATCAACTGGTGGACAGAGAGTTGCCAGACTGTCGACGCACTGATTTACAGCATATCCAATATAAGTGTAATCAACATATACACACGGATTGTCCAACTTCGGTTAAACATAAATATCCGAAGGTTTCTTCAAATGGGGGATCCCCAAGGCACCATGGGTTTCAATACTAAGCCATGGTGTAATGCTGACCTCCATATGCATTACTATGAACATCATATCATATATATATTTACTTATTTATTTATATTATATATATATATATTTATATATATATATATTTATATATATATTTATATATATATATATATATATCCCTAGACCCTCCAAGTACCCATACAACTGGTGATCTACCCCATAGTTTGACTACTTTAACCATTATACAGATACACTAAAACTATAACTATATATATAATTATATATATATATACACTGATTATCTGATGGTCTCACTTCATTTAAACTTAGGCCACGTTGAAATAAAATATATCCATGAATTCCACCAATATTTAATTAAAAATCAAATATATACTTCACGCTTCATAGATGTTTAAAGAACTATATATATATACAGCTAATTCTAATTGTTATATGTATATATATATATAAGTATGTCATGTATAAATAAATATATAAATAAATAAATAAACAAATAAATAAATAAACAAATAAATAAATAAACAAATAAATAAATATAAGCAAAGAAAAAAAAATATATATATGCTAGCCCCCCAAAACCGACGTTTTTGAGAGTTGGCAATGGGTGTCGTAGGGCTGCAAGGATTTGAGGGGATTGCAGACATGTAATTTGTACAGTTCATCGCGATGCTTGATTTTGAGAATTGGCAATGCGTCTCGTAGGGCTGCAAGGATTTGAAGGGATTGCAGATATGTAATTTGTACAGTTCATTGCTGCGATGCTCGAGGGAAAAGCATAGCAGTAGATGTAGAAGCGCGGCATTGGGTAGTATCACGGATATCTAGAAGATTGATGGCCACCAAGCTGACTAAGAAGCCATTGCACCCCTTTCTTGACATTCCAAGGTCCTGGGCGGTGGACAGGAACAAAGGCGCCACCACTGCAGATGGATCTAGCCATCTGGAAGTTGACAGGACGAGGCAAATAGACGACCTTGACGACATCCACATTGCCATTCGCCTTGGTGACAAAAATGAAATCAACTTTGGAGGTTTCAGGAAGCGCAGCCTTGAACTTGATCGCTGGCGGAATATTGTCCATGTCTGACTCAAAGCTTTGAAGAAGGTCTGCAGGGTTTCCACATGGAGGGATGTAGGACGTCCATGGACTTGACTGCCTTGGAGCACTGCCGGCAGGCTTCTGCCACAAAGTCGGCCACAGAGATTGGCCGTGAGCTATCCAAATGCCCGACAAATGGCTTTTCCAAAGATTTCAAGATCCATTGTTTGCCACTCAGCTCTTCGATGGCTTTGTCCATCAACGCACCAGACATTGTTGATGACAATGGCCAAATGCCCCTAATGCCAGGCAGGTCTTGGGAACAGATCTGGAGGAATTGTATTTGAGCCAGACACAGGGCAAACGCAAGGTGGACGGAAAAAAACAATGCTAGGACATGAGCGCAAGAGCAAATACGAAGGACACTATGGTAGCTTGGGTTACATGTTGGTAAGATGCAAGGCAATATGTATACATATATGAAACTAGGGATCTGAAGACTTCACCCAGCCCCAAATAGGAACAAGCAAGCATTTTCATTTTCACCGCGATCCCAAGCTGTCGTCTTGATTGCTACACTGTGCCGCTCGCAGCTGGCAGTTCTCCGTCACTAACTGATCACACAGAGCCTTCAGTTCCTCATTTTGAGCTTCGATGTCCTGGTGGCAAGAGATGGCGCCCAGGTCCCAGGTACTCTGTGCACTCCCTTTTCAACTGTCCGAGACGGTGGCGCAGTACCGATTTCCTGGTAGAAGAAGACGAGGAGGATGATGAGGATGAGCTGGAGGATGCATTCTTCAGTCGTTTTGCTCCTTGACCCGGCGATTCACTGGAGGAATCGCTGTCGCTTTCCTCCAGTGCTGGGAGCGCCAGCGGTGCTGGTGAGGGCGCAGCGCAAGAAGCTCCTTCTGTTGCTTTGGCGCGGTCATGCCAGAATCACGTTTAGCTGCAGCAAGGTTCTTTGCCAAGACTTCATCGGCCTCGCGGGTCCATTCACCATTCATCCCTGTTGCCAGCTTGAGCTTCTTCTGGACGGAAGCAAGGGCAGAGTTGATGACTTCCCGGGTCACAGGAGAAGTCTTGATGGATGAATAGTGATGGCACCCGCTTGATCTTGGTTGACCACATCTTCTGGCGATTGCCTGGGCCTGGTACCCTGAGTCTCCAAAACTAATAAATTTAGGTGCCAAAAAATTACGTAAATTTTGGGATTTACTACTAGCAAACTACCGTGGATTTACGTAAATTTTGACTAATTTTTACTAACGTTAGAAAGCAAAGGGATTTCCTAAGCTGAAAGGGCACGCAGCTGACATACGTAGGCTGGAAAAGGCCGTAATGGCATGTTGGGACCATCATTTTGATTCTGATAACCCGCAGCATTTACAGATTTCAGCCATCTTGCAGTTGAATGTTGAAGTTCGCGACGTGCTGGATTGCTTTTTGCCCAAAATGGGCTACTTGGCTTTACCTGAGAATGTGCATGCAGAAGTCCTTCCAAAATGTTTTCCAATGGTGCAGCTACATGTACAACTACAGGACCATCATGCTGGCACTGACCTGCAAATTTTCAATTTGACAAGCAAAACACATTTCTTTACATGCAATGCAACTTTCAAATGCAATTCATCCTTACCTCACCTGGTGTTTCAAAGGTGAAACCAAGATGAAAGCTGTGCAAAGACTTTGGAAGTCCTGCCAACAAGCATTGGGCAGTGGCACAGGTAGCAGCACTCAAGAACCGCCATTTGCAATTTTTTAAACACAAGCAGTGAAAGGAAAGGCCGCTGCAATGTTGTGTTAGTTAATTGAGAGAATGACAAGTTGCAATTGCCACACAAATGTTTTGTTTGACTTTACTTGCTCTCTAAATTTACTCAGGCCTTATTTACGAAGTGACTTGCTATAGGATTTTGACTTTACTTTTTGGTAATCTAATATGAAAAGTTCTTACTTGATTGGTCACTTGCAAAGATTCTGGCTTTACTTGGACACATCCATTAAACATACGAGTATAACAAAACTCAATCTTTGTTGTGAAAAAACTGCTTGTCACATTGTGCACTAAAACGACATTCACTAAAGCTTGAAAAATACTATTACATTTCTGTCATAAATTCCAAGTTTCAATGACAAAAGCTCGAACAAAAACACACAAAAACATGCACTTTTGATGCACTTTTTCTTTTTTTCACAAAATTTACTAACACCAACAAAATCAGCCAAAAACATATATGTAATTTCTTTCTCTTTTAGTAAATTTACTAAATTAGTAAATTTACTAGTTTTGGAGACTCAGTGTATCAGGCCGCGCTGGAGCAAAAGGCGCTAGCTCCAAGTATGCAGCGCCACCGGCCAAAGAAACACGCCCCTTCACGCTGATGGCCATGGTGCTAACGGAGAGAAGCGACGAAAGAGCTAGAAAACAGCTTCGAGCGGCAGTTGTTCAGAGAGACTGCAGAGTGAACGCAGCAGTACCAGGTTGACTCGACAAGCTTGCGTGCAGACCAGGCGCCGACTGCATTAAATAGGTCGCAGAGCTTCAGATTCGCTCGGCCAATTCAATCTCCGCTACCAAAACTCCCCGACCATCTCCGCGGATCATCGGGTCTGGCCAACACTGGTCAATTAGCTTGTCAGGTCCATTGAAACTAGTGAGGCCAATGCAATCCCAAACGATCCCAAAAGAAACATTCATAATCGTGATTTTTTGGTGTATGATTCGGGGGTATGATTCGCACAACTCGAACATCCTGCCTTTACTAAAATCTGCGCACGTTAAAAAAAGACACAGCCATATAATATATATATATAGAAAAATACTAATTATCTATCTAACTTCATTTAGACTGTAGATTAATATCCGCTTTTTTCCCAAGAAAGGCCACGTTGAAAGCCGCCAAAGCGCCCAGGCCGATGACCAGGATCCGCGGCTCAGGCGCTTGGATTGTGCGCACAGCGCAGGCCACGGCGGCGCTTAAGGTCTTGGGATAGTTCAGGGCTAAGACCTGCGTGGGGCTCCCGTTGAAAATTTCTGAGCTAAGCGGATCTAACCAAGAAAAATGGGGGATGTCATGGGATTTTGATAAATTTATAGCTGATTCATGACAATCAGTCACAGTGTCACAATAACTCTAACAAGTTTGGGGTTCAAAACTCCAATAACCGTGGTTTGCATTATGATGTAACTATGATATTCATTGGGTTCATAAACCAGCAAACATGGCTGGGGGCCAAAAAATTGTGCGAGTGGATCGAGATTGATGCCCGGGGAATCTCTAGGAAAAGCTATAGCTCTCTCTCCAATAAGAAAGATGTGTGCAGTGTATAGGTAGGAACAGATGCGTGTGCGCACATTTATGGATACCTTTCAAAATAAACAAATACAAGTAAATAGAAAAAGAGAAAAAGAGCGAGAGAGAGAGAGAGAGAGAGATAGAGAGAGAGAGAGACAGAGATAAAATATCATGCACACATATAAAATTATGAAAACATATGTGTATATATATATGTGAGATAATCAGGTGAGGAAACAACATATAGATAACTTGGTTAAATATTGGTTAAAGATTTGGTCTGCAAAAAAAATCACCTCCGCCTCCATCCAGGCCCACTGGGGTCTAAACTACAAGAGTAACATTCGCTGCTGAAGGGTATAACCAATCCCCAAAAGACAGAAACGATATTTATCACTATTTCAGTATGATTTTATTTTTTCTACGTTTTTTGGGGCTACTAGAATGTTTATACAATTCAATCGAATTACTCTATTTCGTACGACCCCAACCGTAATACAACCAGAAATCCTGCAACATATGTTGATACTTACCTACACTTACCTGATATACACTCTTCTGCCATTTATCCTAATATATTTTCTGACATACCTCTGGTACATCTACTGACATATATTCGGGCAAAGAATCTGCCAACCAACTCTAACATAGAATCTAGTGTTTGATAATTTTTATGCTTTCTGACACACACACATATATATAAGTGATATGTATATAGTTATGTGCATATATATATAAGTATATCAATCATAACCTACTCTCATGCTTAGTGGGTTTTTACTCTTCTTATTATTTTGGGGGTGAGTGCTATAAAGTCACCAAGCAGCAAACGCAAGTCAGCGCCATGGCATCGCGCCTGAGGGTCTGCCTCTGGTAGCCAAGTACCATCAGGGCAGCAGGTGACCTGCGACAAACATATTATTTTCATTGGCATTTCATAGGAATATGTTCATTATGCCTCTACATATATCATCATAAACATAAGAATATTGGCATAATAATAATATTCCCATGATAGAATGATAAACATATGAAATATTATTCATTATTTTATGGTATTATTATTCTCAAAAAGACAACAATGACAATGATGAAACAATATGAACATAAAATTACATAATAATGAAATAATAGTAACAACAATTACAACACCCCGTCATGACATCAAAAAAGGACAACAAACAACAATAATGACAAAAATAAGGAAACTAAGAAGCAGTAATAATAATAATATAATAACGACACATAAGAAAAGGAACACATGATAGTTTGGAACAAAACACGGCATTATAATTTATATAATGTATAAAGTCAAAAAACATGGTAAGAATGACGAAACAGAAGTAAGTAGCGATAACGTGAGAAAAAAACCTAGTTAAAACAAACAATAATAATGATAGACAATTGTCCTTGTTGGGGGCCCGGGTTTCAGTGGCCCGCAGATCAAAATCGACACCTTGGAGATGGACTGAATGAAAGGCGGTCCAGCGTCCTGGCCCGAAAATTCCGAGGTGTACCCTCTGGTAAACTAACATAGCTATGGAAAATCACCATTTTCAATGGGAAAACTCACTATAAATGGCCATTTTCCATAGTCATGTTAGTTTACCAGAGGGTAAGGGGGAGATTTCAAGATATTTTAACGAAGTTATCTCCATGATAATCCTGATTTACAGCTCCCAAAATCGTCATAATCTCCTGATTTATCCCTGGTTGGTGGTATACCTACCCCTCTGAAAAATATGAGTTCGTCAGTTGAGATGATGAACTTCCCAATATATGGAAAGTCATAAAAGCCATGTTCCAAACCACCAACCAAATATATTCTCCCATTATTAACCACGATTAACCATTATTAACCATTATTAACCATTGACATATCCTATATTATATTAAAATATGTTAAACCATATTAAACCTCCATTTTTCCCATTCATCTCCCATGATAATCCTGATTTAGCCCCAACATGGTTGCTTCCAAGCGCGCCTGCTCGGCGCTTGGCTCAAAGATCAAGCTGCGCCACTCCTGGAAGCTGCCCAAGGGCCAGCCGTCAGGCACCTTGCAGGGGTCCATGGCAGCCATGGAGGGCATGGGGTGATGATTAACAGTAAAAACATGTTATATTTTTGACAATTCTGAATGATTTCCCTAGAATCTTCTACAATGACTCAAATGTCCAAATAAATTTCAACCCTATTATTATTACTATTATTGTTTGAATAAGTTGTGATTCAACTCTTATATAACTGTGAAAATTCCTGCCTAAATGGTGGTTGACCCAAGTAAGTACTCCGCGGCAATCAAACGTGGCTAGCAAGGAAAAACCCAAACTAAATAAAATTTTTATGGCTGGGAAAATCATCGAACTAAAAATCTAAATGGTGGATTTCCTTTGTCATGGAGACGGTGAGGGATTTGAACTCAACTCGACGTGAAATATGGAGAAATTGAAGAAATGTAAGGACCAAAACCAAACATGGTCAATTTGAAGATTACCAAAGGACTAAAACCAATTTGAAGATTTTGCTTTGCAACAAGCCATGGATATGTCGCAAGCAACATATGTTGGGCCTTGGGGGTATCCCAGTATGAACCACGATATTGGATGGCCAACCAGCACGTCACACAAAATTTTCGATTATATAGGGGGTAAACGATGACAACCCCCAGTCATGTGTGAAAATCTAAATATACCGCGTATGTATATATATATATATTATACAGATTAAATCAATATATAAGTTACTGTATATTGGAATGTATACAGGAATTAAATAATTCCATAGTTCATCTGTAGATTCCATATATTGGAATATATTTATTCAATAACATGCATGTTACGAATAATTACTTCACCAGCTGGCTCCGCTGATCGGCCGCCTGCTGTTCAGACGCCGCGTGGCCGCGAACAAAGAGGTTACCACCACAAGAGAGTGGCAAGACCAACCTCCAACGGCAAATGATTTGTGGTGATTTACGGTGATTTTTATGTTGATGTTTGGTAATTTTTGGTGATTTTTGATGATTTCATGATTATATGAATTATATGTGTAATGATTTATGTTGATGTTTATGATGTTTGGTCATTTTTGCTGCTCTATGATTAATTCTATGACGGTATTTAGTATAAAAATTGTGATTTACAGCACTCCCTTCCCCCTAAGATGAAATGTCCTCCCTAATCAAAAAATGCTAGATGTATTGGATATATTCATTTTGGGGCCATATGGGGCGTATTTAAAATTGTGGGATGGGATTGATCATCTCGAACACTGCAACCATCAGCGCTGAATGCATGATGGAGTCGTCACATAAAAAAAAATCATACATGTAGAGCACATGAAGACGTTCAATTTACCATCTATGGATTTAACATAGCTATGTAACATCGCCACTTGTAATATTGGTAAATCATTGCAAATCATCTATAAATGGGCCATGTTCCATAGCTGTGTTAGATAAATCAGAAGGTATATCAATTTACATCAATTTACAACATGCATTTGATAGTTTCCACGGCCAAGTCACGAGATTGCATGAACACATCCCGCCTATAAAAATACTTTCCAACTAAAATCATCAAACAATGATTGCCGCCTCTGATCATAGATGCGCAAGTAATCGTTTCAATGCACTACTGTACAGGGTGTGCGCTTCTGAATCTGGACAGGCAAGTTGGTTTCTATATACGTGTGTGTATATATATATATCTCTTGTCTCTACCTTTAATGTCTTAGAATATCAAATTCTTGGATGTGGGTTTTAAATAAACATCCAATAATTCCAAGGCCCCGCAGTGTAAGGATAGAGAGAAAAAACGCCAACAACACCAAACAGCCCACCATGAAATCTCAGTGCCTGTCGATGCCGCGACCACTATATTCACGTCTGAGCTCTCTCCTGCAGTCCCAGCGAGCCAAATGTCACCATCATCATCATCATCATCATGATCATTCTCCCCGCAATCTTCGCCATTTTCAGTATCATCATGTCTCATCCGCATCCTCGTCATCTTCTCTCTGTATGTATATATTATATTATATCATATGTTTATGTATATATATATAATTAGATATATACGTGTATATATATATATATATATGTTGAACATCTATCTGTATATTCGTTCAGGGTTCCCAAACAATAATATCCAATAGCCGCTTGTCCACATCCAGCCACTCCTACCCGGATCTTGCGCTGGGCCGAAGAAACTTCTGCTTCGCTCAGCGCCTGTGGGTGATAGGGTAGGCAGTGGACAACAGGAAGCACCAGGGACAGGTCAAAGTGTAGTAGTTGTGGGTGCAGTTGGGATATAACCCCTGTAACTATGGTGATACAAATACAATGTGTAATATTTGTATATATATATATAATTATATATATATGCTGAGTAACGAAACTGCTGGATGTTATATCGCTTACAGTAACTATTGGGAATGTTAAACAACACAACTTGTTTTTTAACCGACAATCGGTGGCAAAACATTGACAAGTCATACCACCTTACGAAAGAAACGGAAACATATCACAGCTGTGATACAGTAGACTTTTGCAAGGGGGATTTCTGTTGCAATAACCCTCACTTACATTCTGATTGACCTACAAAGAAAAAATACATTAGCACTGTACATATTAGATCATACGGTGGATGGGCCAGCGAAATCCGAATCACCACTTTTCTTGGTGGTAAACATCCCATTATTCATACAGTAGGGTTTTAACCATCTGTTTGGTCTAATATGAGGTCATCAGAGATAATGTAACAACTGAAGACTGGGAAGGACACTGTCAGTGGTGCCCAGGAGTTGAGCAAAACCCAGGTTCTGTAAAATGCTGGTGAATCACTGCTTTTCATCATGAAAAAACACACTTCCCGGTTTGTCCCAGTTCTTGCTCGATTTCATCACCATTTTGGCTTCAAAAAACTCCCAAGTAACTTGCTGCTGAAATCTCAATCTGACTGGACGCCTTGCTGGCCTTGCTTGCATCCTGCTGAAACACATCACCCTTGAACCACTTCGCAATATGTTCAAACAAAGCCTGAAATGAGATAAGTTCATAATTAATTCCACTAATTGCGGCTTAAATATGGATCTTCCATCATGTAGTGGTGAAAATTCATCATTAATCGATGGTGATCGTTATGTTCAATCACTAATTATATATTATATATATTATACATATCTCCAAATATCCACAATGAATCGCTCATATCTTCCTAATTTACCATCTGGTTATTTAACATAGCCATGGAAAATCCCCAAAATAAATGGAGGTGTCTAGCTGGGAAAATCATCTATTTCTATAGGCCATCTATACCATGGTTATGTTAGTCATAACCAGAGGGTATATCCACATATTATACCCAAGACATAAATCCATCCGAAGTCCACCTTAAACCGATGAGTAGCCAAGTCGCGTAGCCAGCCAAGCAGGAGAGCCAGTGCCACCGTACGGCGACCGCATCGACCGCCCAGACGCCAGGCCTGGATGGTTTCATAGGGATAACCTATGGAAAATCCTATTAAATATGGATGATTTGGGGATACCTTACTTTAGGAAACCCCTCTGGAAACCCCCATATTTATAACATTTTACAACCTATATATGCGATAACCCCAGGTTAACCACTTATTCAGTACTAGCTATCTATTTACCTATCCATCTATTTATCCAACTTTCTATCTTTGTCTTTGGTTCCCAATTTCGAATTTCCAGACACTCAAAAGGTCGGTCCCTTGCGGCCAACGTGCAACTCTCGAATTTCCAAATTTATCTGTGTCTATCAAGACATACTGTACTAACATATGCAAATGAATGTATATAGCATATATGTATATGTATATTATGAATTTATGTATATATTATGTATAATTACTACATAAAATATGTGTGTATAGATATACTATGACACAAAATTGACGATTGAATTATGGAACCAACCATTTTATTGCCATACAGTGGAATGTAATTGGATATAGAAGCAACACTATGCTATGAAATTGTCCAAAAGAAGGTAACATGACATGCTTTAGCATCATTTCTCCAAGATATGCAGTTGCATACAATTGCTCCAACTTGAACATTCTTTCTGCTTTTCACATGCTGCGTTTCTCATATCCCTTGGAAAAACAACATATCGCATGGGTTCCGGCAGAAAGTCACCGGCTGACCATCCCAATTTGGGCTACGTGGATGATGCCGAAAAACATTCACCATCATTCCAGGGTTCGGTCACGACGTGAGGTCATAATCAACTTCATCCAGATTTGTCTTCATCACATCCCCATACGCCCATGATATCCCTCTTTTTCACCATTGTTGTTGGGCAAATCCTTATTTTTGATGGTGAATTCACAATCTTTAATCACCACCTAAGACGACCATTTTAGTAATTGATGGGGATTTACCATCTAAGGCCCCCGTTCCTTCCGACTGCGTTGTGAAGATCGCATCGGGCACCATGGAAAATCGGGCAACCAAAAATTGCGCACCATGTCCCACCATGTCCTGCACAATTGCTTCTGAAATAACATGTTCAGAACGATCAGCGACGCGTCCATTTCTGTAAAAGCAAACACAGCAACACCAAAATACATTCATTTAATCAAATTTGATCGAGACAAATCATTCCCATGTCATGAATGTAGGATATGAATGGATATGATGATATGCTATGCAAAAAAGGTGGCAGCGGTCTCTTGACTGACTTGCAACTCTTCACCAGGTGGATGATAAAGGTTCACCTAGATCAACAACGACTTTGTTGATAGGGGGAACCATTTTTACATAATAGATCCTGGTTGGTGGTTTCAACCTCTCTGAAAAATGTTAGTCAATGGGAAGGATGACATCCCATGTATGAAATGGAAAATAAAAAATAATTTGAAACCACCAACCAGTATATCATAATATTAATTTAACCACTTTTTTGGGGTATCTACCCTATCAATAGTCAGGATTGTCTAGGCCGGGGTTGACATCAAGGCTTTGTGTAAACAGTTTTCTTGCCTCCCCTGCGTTGTCAACATTGACGCCTCTGCCCCACGTTTTCGTTGATAAATCCCTATTAATGGTTTGGTGACCATAAATCATTACACTTTTTCAAGCACTGCAGGGTGCATCCCAAATCAAAATGCATTGTGAATCTTCCCCGGGAGAGTTGCTAAGCACATTGTAGTGGCTACTCACTTCCTTTTCGACTTTTCAGTAGGTCAGCCAGTCATTCAGTGAGTCGCACAGAGTCAATCCTCCAAAATGGTCCTACTTCGTCACTTCGTCTCCTATTCAGTTAGTCATTTGGCATTGAGTCATTCAGTCACTAGGTAGCTCTGTCACGCATTCAGTGATCAATCATTTAATCATTCCGTCGGTCAATCTTTAAATTCAGCCAGTCCGCATGTCAGTAATATTTAATCATGTCAGCAGTCATTCCTACCCCATGACGGATCCAGGGTGCTGCTATATATGGTAACATTTACCATCAATATACCCCCAATGTTGGTGTATGTATATATATATATCTATACCATACATGGATCCTATGGGTACATGTGCTTGATTTCCTACGGGCATTAAGGTTGACCCCTGGGTTCCAACCACGTGCCATGGGGTCCGGCAATGTTGGCAATTGTAAGCCCCAGTGACTGGCCACCCGCACTACCTGGATAATCACAAAAATCCTGAACAAATACTGTCAGCAACTGGGTAAAATTGCGATGACATGCGATGACTATTGATGACTTGTTCCTAATCCCCAACAACTTAGATTTGCTCTTGGACCCTTACATAAAACAACAATAAACAAGACTGGTTTCCTCCAAACTTCCAACAAACCTAGAGCAAGGTCTCTGAACATTGTCCTTGATTTACGTGGAGAATCTATCCTCTGGTGATTCAACAATTTGCTATGGAAGCCATGGCCCATCGATGATAAACATGATTTACCTATCAAAAATGGCGATTTACCGTATGATTTCTAAACCATCAAAATCCACACCTGTTTTTCCCTTTTTCGCTCTTCTATGCACTCTAACCAGCACTGCTGACCGCAGCACAGGCACCGAACATACCAGCTTCACCGGGGTTCACCCGGTGACCGGCGAAAATCCGGGTGAGACAACGCGTTGGCCTGCGTCGTTGACCCCTGGCCTGATGGATTGGTGATTGATGATATTGATGTGGATTTTTCCATAACAATTCATGACTGTTGGCTACTTGAGAGCCAACATGAATGACAATTTCCATGAACAATGTTGGTTTCCATATGTTCATGAAATGCACATTTCCATAACCCATTACGGATCCATTATATATGGCGTGCCATGGATCCCATCAATATACCCCCTTTATGTTAGCATACATGGATGCTTGCGTCACCAACTGGTCGCTTCCCAGGGTGAAATCCCCATGGCAAAATCCGTGATTCATGACCCATGACGGATCCATGATCCATGGTGCTGGTATATTGATTCTAACATAAAGGGGGTATATTGATGGGATCCATGGCACACCATATATAGCAGCACCATGGATCCGTCATGGGTGATATTTTTATATCACTAGTGATTTATTCAATAGATTAATATGTACTGTATATTATACAATTATATACATTGGGTAGTATGACCCCTGAAATAATCATCGACCAAGAGGAATTTTTTCGCAGCCAAGGCTCAATTGAGCCATTGAAAACATCCTATCCCATCTCATTATACTAGTTGGTGGATAGAAATCCCTTGGGATGTCATACTCCCCAAGAAAAATATATGTAGTATATATAAGTATACATAACCGAGTATAAATCCCAAGAAATTCACTAACCAGGCTATAACTTTCATGGCTCAAAATTTCATGGATTCCCAGCTGTCCAGGCTGTCCAGGAGTCAACTTATGGAGCACCCTTCGGGTGTTTAAGTGCCATCTTACAGTCGTGGAACATCAAGCAGACCGGCGATCTACAGGGCGCCATCAAAGATTGGGTTGCTGGACAATGGTGAACATTACCCATAGGATCCATGTATGCTACACATGGGAACGTTTACCATCAATATACCCCCTTTATGTTAGCATATATACAAGCACCATGGATCCGTCATGGGTTATGGTTTAACGATGTTTAACGTCTAAACCTCATGGACACGGTTTTGATCATAAAAGATGGCCCTTTCGCCAAGGAGATGAGCCTGGCACTCGTGCGACTGATTTCAGGAGCCCTTCAAGCCGCAGCCGGGCTGCTAGCCGTCCACGAAAAAAAAACATTCGAGCCGAGCCGCACGGCAATTTCCTGGATCCTGATGGTGGGCCCAGCCCAAACACAGGCTGTGTTTGATGGTGAAAGAAGGACCCATGTTCCTGGTGTTTGCATATATGAAAATACTGTAACGTGGCACGTATCTCCACAACATTCGCCATGTTTTTTTCGATTGACATATATTGACATAGAATAAGCCTAGTGGAGGGCATCAAGTGTGAACAACAACTACAAGCTTCACTACAATTTTCACCACAACAACTGCAAACACAACAGTATATATATAATATAATTATATATGTATATATATAAACACGTTCTATGTCCGAGGCTCATGCATTTGTTCCCCTGTGAACCGTGACTATCAACCCTCCATCATTTCATACCATTTCCATATATTTCCATAGAAGAGGATGTTCAATCGCCATACTTGATTACCAGAGGCTACATCTGATGAGATAGCCTCCGATTTGAAAAACCCACCACCGGGACACGAATCGATAACCTCGATCTGAATTCAAAATAGCCTCATGATCGAACGTTTGCGCCGGCCTGTTTCAGGATGCCAGGTTTTCCGGCATCGTTGCGCCGATGTTTTCAGGGAATATTTCAGGTACCTAAGAATCAGAGCTACTGATCTATGTAAAGTCTATGTAAGGGAATTCCCCCACTATTATGGCACGGTACCTCCATTTTAGGGTCCTGAAACTTTCATTGACTTGATTCATGTTCACTGCAAGTGGTAAGGTAGCACCACAAGGACTGCCATACCTTTTCTCACCTTTGCTTGGATGACAACTTGGTGTCCCCCATTAAACAAAAACTCATATCTACTAATGCTCCTGTACATATATGTGCTATATATCTAAAATTTATGTATATAATATATGTTACGGATGTGTATATATATAATATGTGATATATTCATATAATTAACTTATAATTATATATATATATTCCAACGTGCATATTTCCAATGGCCAATCATGACATTGGGGAGACAATAGGAATCAATAGGATATATATATAGGGGACTCATTTAGATACAGAAACACCCCAAAAAGCAAACAAAAAACAGCTTTCCCTTTTTCCGGCAGGATTAACTATTTGTTGTCAGTCTTTTTGGAGGGTTGCTATATAGGTCATATTCAAAGTTCTCATGGTAAAATAAGCATCAACCCACAACCAGCTCTCAACCATGCGCCTGCATCGCTACCCTTTTGACTCTCCTGGCAAACGCATGCAAACTCCACATCTCTGTTTGGATGGAAATAATGAAAAAAGCACTTGGATGCTATGTGAATCCCAATCTATTGATAGTCAATAATAGTCAATGGCTTGAGTGTAATCTCCCTTATTGGTTGTATATGGGTAAGAAGATTTAAGCACTATGGTGTGTTGTGCAATTCTGTAAATGCAACTATATTTCAGTGATGTACTGTTTATATAAGCCCCTTCGTAATTAATTCAGACCTTGTTGGTGGTTTCAACCTATCACGGGCCCAGCTCTTGTCTTTCTCCGGATCATCCGAAATAATAAAAAATGGCAGTTCACCCCAACTGCCAGAGGCTGTTGCTGGTTACATCTGGTTACCCAAAGATTCTTAGAGCCACCCTGGAATCCAGGATCTCCCATGCGGTTTCCGCTCCCGCTGACCTCGTACCGAGGTCGACGGGGCCTGGTACTTGGCTGGCAACAGCAAAATGGCACTTCCAGATCTAGGTAACTGGATGTGAAAACCAGGAGAAAAATTGAGGTTTACCCTCTGGTAATGACTAACATAGCTATTGAAAATGACCATTTAATTATAGTGGATTTACCCATTGAAAATGGTGATTTTCCATAGTTATGTTAGTTTTCCAGAGGTTTAAGCCAGTCCAAACATAAAAAAACGATGTGGAGATCATCTAGACAGAATGCTTTTGAGTAGTTTCAACAAATCCAAAAGTTGATTTATGATATTTATGATTAGTTCAGAGGGTTATACTGCCGTATATATTGGGGATGTTCCTGTTCTATGGGAATCCCCACGAACGTCCATCCGAACATCCATCCGCACGTTCGGTCCGCACGTTCGGTCCGCATTTTGGTGGATCCACGGTCCAGCTACAGTATTGGTATTGAAAATCACCATTTTCAATGGGAAAATCCACTATAAATGGCTATTTTCAATAGCTATATGTTAAATTACCAGAGGGTATTGGATCCTCATGACGATCTTCTCAAATACAAGAATCGACTATCATCGACTATCCTGGAGTGGCAAAACTGGGCTCTGAGGCCTCAAGAGGCCCCAGGTTCAGAACATCGAGTATATCATAGTATATCCATTTAGATGCCAATTCCATTTACAAAAAAATGGCAAGCTCCCGATTTCTACGACATCAGCGTCCCAATGGCACACCTGTGGCTGTCATGTGGAAAGACATGACCGACTGTCTTCTCTTGGATGTCACATATCGTGAAATGGCCATTTGATCCGAAATGACGATGAACCAAAACCATGTGTTGCTGAGGTTCTTCCGAAATGGCCACTGAAATCATCTGAAATCTTCACCAAACCCACAACAATGCCAGCTTCAAACCAAGCTCAGCCCTTCGGTTCGCGGCACATTTTGTACCGCCTCAGCCGCATCGTCGTTGCGAGCACACCGAGGCTCACCGCACCCGATCACCACGGATGGCTTTGCATCTGCAGCGAGGGCGGCCCTATGCGGGGCTGGATGTCTCAGCAAAAATGCATGATGCATTCTGTGTATGTGGAAATATGTACGATATCTGTATATATATATATGTCATTACATGTCTACATATACATACATCTGGATAAATCATAATATCCAAAAAACTTGAATACTTGAAATTAAGAAATTGTTGGGATAGTTACCCCTACTAACCGTCATTCCAGTGACGTCGCAGTGAGGTCGTTGTTGTAATTTATCCATATACATATAATCAATATACATTGTACACAATTATACACATAAAACACATGTATCTGTGCATGCCATTTGTGGATATCAAACGAACTATTTTGCGGTACATCCATGGATGCTTTCCTGCCAGTGACATCGAATCCCCTCTGACTTGTGTGGAACATCCTCAAACAATCATTGGATGATTTGGCTATTCAAGATTTCCCCGTGGCCATGTTCGTTTGAGTCATGGCACACTGTAACAGGTGAGAAATATACATATTCAATCAAATATTCACACATCTCCATACATATTCCACGGCATTTCCACGGAAATTCTTTGAGTTGCCAAAAAGAGACATCCCGCATGACTTAATTGCTATAGGCTCTACGGGCTATACGTATACTTTAAAGACTACCGGATCGACCGGTACCGTCCTGATCCCACCGACCGGCCCTCCCGAAGAGGCGCCACGTTGTTCGTTTCAGCGATGGACTGCCGTGTTGCGCAACGGCTGGGTTCAAGAAGTTGGACTGAAAAACCACTCAGTATCAAGTAGAAATGTCAGACCTTATAGTAGTTTCAGAAGTAGTTTATACTTGGAAAAACAAGTACCAAACATGCGGTACTTCGTCGGCAAATGAACATTGCCACATTGGCCGCTATCTGGATGAACTTGGTGGGTCCATTGATATTCCAACTCTTGAACATACCCCACTGCTATAGCATTTGTTCATAGGGAACATGATGAACATCAGGTTGAACCATCCACCAACCTATCAACCTCAACTACCAGGTGCAATTGCTAAACAAAAATACACATGCCGCAAGTCCATCTGAGCCATTCATCTGCCGTTCGGGAAGTTGTGAGGCCAGTGACCAGGTCGGAAGCGCGCTCACTGCGCTCACTGTCTCATGCAGTGCTTTTTCACCGAATCCCAACCTCAGCATTTGGGACTTCTGGGATGATGTTAAAGTGTTAAAATGTGCTAAATACTTTAAATACATCCCGTTCAAAACACATCTCCCAACTATTCCCACCCTCCGGCAAACTAACATAGCTATGGAACATGGTCCGCTCTTACATTGATTTAGCATGATTTACAGTACCCATAAAAAAAAAAAAAAAACAGAAAGGCACGCGTGAGGTCCACCGTTTTCCACGTTTGTAGAAATACAGTGAATTGTGAATATGCATTCCCAAGTAACCATTAAATGCGCTCATAACTTCCTAGGAATACAAAGTGAAGGTATCATGCTATCTAGATGGTGATGTTTCACATGAATTCATATCTCCTTACAAATATTACATATTTCTTTGAAGGGGATCTGAGAGATACTCACATTCTTATGAATTTCCATCGGAGCATCCCTCTAACAATCTATGAGACTCCACAGCTTTCAAAAGATAGCAAACCTAAATTTCTTTGCTAAGGCAAATCCCCTTCTGACGGCACCATAACGGATAAACATGATGATTGGAATGATCATCAAAAAGGTTGAAATTAAAAGAACAACTTGATGAGCGCATTGCAGCCACGCCAAGAATGGAGCCAAATGAAGCTGCATCTATTCAACTGAAGATTCGAAGCTCCGAAAACTTTCAACTATATAAAGAGTTTGAAGCTATGGAAGAATCCAAATAAGATATAAACAAGGATGTTCAAGCTCCGAAAAGTTCCAAATGAAGGTTTTGAAGCTCGGGGAACCTCCAAATAGATATATTAAAGCCTCGGAGAGGTTCCAAATCAAGATTTCAAGGCACCGGAAGGCTCCAAATAAGGATTTTGAGGACTTTGGAGCTCTGGAGAGGAGTTTGAGGACTTTGTTTTTCGTTTTTTGAGACCCTCTGGGAGCTATGTATTAGATTTAGTATTCTTTCATCTTTTTTATTCTCCTTCCCTTTCCTAATTTCTGTGGATCTCCGGGGATTTCTAGGAATCTCCAGGGATCTACGGGAATGTCTGGGGATCTCTGGGAATCTCCAGGGATCATGGTGTTGTTAACACAAGTTATATATATCTAGCAACGAAGTATAGAATCGATTGCACACTCCATTACCCATGACGGATCCATGGTGCTGGTATAAATATATGCTAACATTGGGGGTATATTGATGGTAAATGTTACCATATATAGATATATATATAGCATAAATGGATCCTATAGGTTAGATGAAATAACAATACATAACACATAAAGTACTCAAAAACATGCTCGAAACCACACAATTTGGGGGACCTGCTGGCGTCCCTCTCTCTAACAAAAAGGTGGATGTCCATAGCTATGATTACCAAATGGTATACTGGAGATCATATCTCCACCAACTGTGCCAAGGTGAGGTTCACAAAAAACAACCCTGATGAACTTCAGGATTCAGGGTTCGTTATTGGGGCAGGATAAGGTGTAACCCCAAATCACAGCATGTCATAGCCCCCATTTGTCGCAGGTTTTTTGAACGCTTGAAAACCAAACGCCTGTCATGAGAAAACAATGTAACGTTCAGTTCGTTTCGGCATTGAACCTGTATACTGACAATGATCAAAACAAAAAACGTTGGCCGGGACCCAACATCCATCCATTGATCATTGCACAAGGTCTCAGCCTCAGCTCTACCAGTTTTAACTGCACGATCCCGCAATGCCTCATTGCATGACGAAAAAAACACTCTAAGGCCCAATCAGCTCCAATACCCACACTATCCCAGAGCAATTTTAACATATGAGCCGTCCATGCCAGGTGGCAATAGTGCTTCTTGCAAAGGCATTTGTAGGTTCCTTTCCCTCCAGTCAGGCTGTCGCACATGGTGCTACCTGAAGCCAGGCTATGGACCGACACATCCCTATATAAACAATGTTTGGTCAATGATTTTGTGATATTTTGTGAGGTTAATTATTTTGGTATTATTGGTATTATCCGTTGGTGAGTTATTCTGGTATCCTAGATTTTTTTTTCACCCTCTGGGTCCAAGTTGACACATCAAAGCGGCTGAGATGGACGAAGTGACCGGGAACCAACACATGTTTTTTCCGCCTATGGCGACATGGATTGCTTATTTCAAGAAAAAGTACGGCTATTTCAGGGAACATCCATGAACATCTAAAGCTTCATCCGCATTTCCCTCATTTTCGCAACTGGGGACGATGCCTGTCTCCGTGTGACACATAGAAACATCGAGGCTCACGGCGAAAACCATCATCATCTGTGAAACAAACTCTGACTTTGCACCATCCTTGAAGTTCATAAATGGTGAAGTGGATTGCACCCTCTGGTTATTTAACATAGCTATGAAAAATGGCTACAATTGTTTATTTGATAGATGTTTTATGATGATTTACGGATAAGTATGATAAGAACATTGTGATGTTCTGTGGCTACGTGAAACCACTTAGAGCGCACATCCTTTTGTAACTATGTGGAGAGGAGCCAACCGAGTACCCACAAAATGTACACAAGTCATCATTTTGTTTGGACAAAACCATCCATCCATCATGGTCTCTCGTACAGGACCCCAGCCCGGCTTGAGTTGCAGAAAACCAAAGAGAAAATTCCGGAAATATCCGGAAATCATGTGGCCTTGTCTCAAAATGGAGAAAACTGGAATATCCAAAAGGTTGTCTTTTGGACAAAAATCGCTTAGACCGCGGGGGGTTTGGGGGTATCCAATTTCGAGCTGCAGGGAACTTCTGCAGCCCAAGTGCCCATCTTTCGATCGCAGTCGGACCAGCGGCAGGAAACACCTCGACCCAGGAGGCATTGAAATGCTTTGAACCTTCCAAGATAGGGGGCGGAATATTAGGCCGGCTGAACCATGCTTCATCAAATGTGCATTTGTTTTACACACATGGTGGACGATATATGGACGATATATGGACGATATATGGACGATATATGAATTAATAGTTGGTTTATAAACCACGATATATCAATGAGAACCATTTCCATGAGTATGATCATAATATCAGAATAAACCATGATCTATATCATGATATTGAAGGTAACATATGCTATTCGTACAATTCGTACAGGTCACAATTTCACTTAAGTTCAAATCTTGGGACCCCACTGATTCAACGAATCGAATTCTGGAACCAAGCCACTCAAGTCATGTACCCATGACGGATCCATGGTGCTGGTATATATACTAACATAAAGGGATATGGGATCCATGGCACACCATTTTTCTAGCAGCACCGTTAGGATCCTATATATGGGGTAGATACATTCCAACATCTGAAGCTTGCAATCCCATAGGATCCATGGTGCTGGTATATATGCTAACGTAAAGGGGGTATATTGATGGGATCCATGTTACCATATATAGCAGCACCATGGATCCTATGGGAATGAATCATTTACAGTTGTTGTCACGGATTGCCAATGACACTGACACCAATTGGACCAACAAATCGATACCAATCAGAGAAATGAACTTCTGACGGGCCACCCTGCCCTTTTTAATGATAGATTGTGGCACTCTGGGCATGAATCATGCAAAAGATATCAACCTCATCTTTTTGGACCTACTTACATGCTTGAGAACCGAACCCTGCAGACAGTTTTCAAACATCTCTCCCCTTTGTACTCAGAATCTGGTGAAAAGTCACTAGGATGCAATAGAGAAGAATTGTTTTGTGACATTTGGTACATCTCCAGATTACGCAGAACATTGAATCATATTAAATCCCTCCACCAAACGCTCAAAAGCTTCTGATATCCTCTGATTAGACGTCGCTTCATTGTGTCCTGAATCTATGGATTCCACGTTTCCGGGAAGGAAAAGAAGAACAGAACACACACACGTAAAAATACTGTATATATATAATTATATATATATATATATTCATGATGTTGAAACATATATTAAAAAATATATGGTTGTAGCTATGGTTGTAGCTATGGTGTTCACAAACATTTTGGACCTTGACCATCCTTAACCATCCTTGACCCAGAAATGTTCCGTTCATCTGGCGGCCAACCGTTTTCCAAGGAATCTGAGTCTTTGACCGGTGTTGGTGTAGCACTTTTTACTGGCAGGAAATGGGTTTCAACTTTCAAATGAAATGAGTAATGGCACTGGCCAAACTGGCAGCTCTCGAATTGAAAAAATAGTTGTGACTAAATAAGAGAAACCCCACATAAAGCTGACCCGGAGTGTAAACCATGACCCATGACACTAGAGCAGTAGCCATTCTGTCCTCATGAGTAATGATTCTACAATCATGATCTATGCATTTAATGGATATATACTTTTAAGCCGATTGCAAGCATCCAGCTGGTTTAGTTGATCCACGCAATCGGACGACAAGACGTGAGAAGGATGGCTAAGGAGATATTGGAGGTATGGGCCAAACCATCACGCTTTGTTGGTGCTATGTGGAATGTGCGGAAAAGCCAAATACAATAGAGAACATCTTAAAATACGAAGAGGTGAACAAACTACATGATGTTTGAAAATAGTTGGCAGCCCACTTTTGGCATATTTTTTCGGTGCTACCATGCTCTACCTCTATGCCAAATCCACGTTTCGTGTTTCGAATTGCGGCGCTACATCTTCCCAAATGGTTCAGCTGAGGTCGTGAACAAAAAATGCAGAGTCCACCGAAATCATCTGGTTCGGATTCAATTGAGAATCCATCGGTGAAATGATAAAACAGTCATGGGAGTATTCATAATCCATTTTTTTGGGATTATTGATCATTGATAATCATGTGTCCATGCATCCCAAAACTGATTTCAGACCATCAAATCGATGGTGAAACCCCAATGCCAATCGTGCAAAAGGCGGTTTTCAGTGGCAAAATCATGATCCAAAAACTTTCAAAAGCATTCAAAAGCATCCAAAAGCATCCAAAAACTCAAAAGTTTGGGGACATGAATCAACATGACCATCCATTTCATTGCTATTTTGATCACTAAGAGATACAAAGAGTCACTATTGAATCTATTGAAGCGTCACTAGCATGCTTTCGAATGGGACCGCGGGACTAAAAATAGATCGCCATCGCATCCCATCGCCTGTTGATCTCAGCTTGATGCTGAAAATCCGCATACTTCACGCACCTTGGTTTGTCGCGAGTTGCTGGGAGATGTTCCACTTGGTGAAGTCCTGAAAAAACTTCAATGGAATTCAATGGAATGTGGGGCATCGCCACCATGGCAATGCCGTTTACGAAAAAAGGACTCAAAACAACAGAGTCTGGATTGTACTAGCCCTCTCAGAGGCTTGATTTCATGGAGAAATCATCCGCTAAGATGGAAAACCACCAGGTTTAATGGGCAACTTTTGTACAAATGGGTGATTGTCCATAGCTATGTTGCATTACCAAAGGGAATCATGTCCAAGAAGTTGCAAAGTCACTGTTATGATGGTCATGTTTTCATAATGTCGCACGAGAAACCAAGATTCCCTTGCATCCAGGGAACTTTCCTTTCATGTTGCAGTAGCCCTTGGCGCCTTGGCACAACAGCAACAGAATTGTCTCCTCCTGTGTCAAATTACATGCATAAATAATGTTGCTGTTGAAATTATGTACAAAACATTGCCCCAACTTCTCTGAAATATCTATATATGATTCTACAGTAATTCTGCTGGTCGCTAATCATATCTTTGAATATCCTAAATTTAGGTGCCCTCAGGGTGATCTGCTAAAGCAGCAATGGCATCTAACCAATGCCATTTCTAGTAATCTGATTTCATGAAATCACAGAGCATCTTGGTCTCGAGGACGGAGACTTGACCACGCCCTTTCTCATGTCATAATCCTTTGAGGTCCGTTGCAATCAATCTGTTGGGCATAACCATCAGATGGATGGGAAAATACCAAAATGTTGGATGGTTTGACCATGTTGAACCAACATGTTTCAGCCTTTCGTGATACCTGCACTCCTCATGTTTACCCTCCAGAGATTCAGCTTAGACACGACAATTCCACCATGTAGATCGCTTCTTTGGCTTAGGGTTTTCCGTGGAATTGCTTATGTATGATAGTTTACTGCGGGCAAATCATTATGATTATATATATAATTCCGAATCGAATTGACTCAATCAGCGTTTTGGGTTTGTGTGAACAGTGCGGATGATTTTTTATCGAGTCACAATAATGTTGTGGCGTATTTACAGGTATTCACATCATCCACCAAAAGATAATAAGCAAGTTGAAAAACACCATTAATCTATGCAACCCATCAACCATCAACTATATAAGCATGATTGATCAACTATGAACCTCTATTTTCAATGGGTATACACTGTACCCTCTGGTAATCAAACATGGTTTGCTGGAAAATCACCCATTTATAGATCATTTTCTCAGCTATCAACCTCCATTTAGTTTGGGGTTTCCCAGCTTGCCATGTTTGACTACCGGAAGGCAATCCTAATGTGGGTTCTATATGGGTTCTCAACCGCTTACCCTCTGGTAATTCAACATAGCTACTGAAAATGGACCATTTATAGTTGATTTATATACCTATGAAAACTGCTGATTTTCCATAGCAAACTGTTTGTTTACCAGAGGGTAACCCCATTGATATACCCATTCTATCCTGGTTATGATTGATTTTAGATCCCAATTCTGCATAATCATCCTACTATTGGTGGTCATATCACAAAAAAATAATTTGACTCATTATTACTGTATCCCTATTTAAACCATACGTATAAATAGCCATGAAATCCCCCAAATGCCCACAGGAAATTGGCGGCAGCCAGGGTGCACTTGCACTTGCCATTGCTGCAGCTGGTCTTGCCACGACTCGAAGCGCAGCCCATCCACTGGCAGCTACCACCGGTGTCCTGGAAAAAAAACAGTTACCATGCTTTACCATGGTTTACTCTCTGGTAAACAAACATAGCTATTGAAAGTGGTTATTTATAGTTGATTAGTTGATTTACCCATTAAACATAGTGATTCTTTTCCATAGTTATGTTAGTTTACCAGAGGGTAGTACTATTTTGGTAAGATAGGATAAAAAACTGTTGGTAGGATCCTGCTTCTCCATCTTTTTGGGTTTCTAAAAATAAACAAATACCATATTTTTACCATGGCTTTCAATACTAAGTCATGGTCTAATGTTGCTTGATTTGAGGTTCCTATTTCAGGAATCCCTGGTTTAGGAAACCTCCATGTTGGATCATTTTGGTAGGATAGAAACACTTTTCCATCTTTTTGAGGCAAAAAACATGCAAGACATGAGCAGTGTTCAATACCTTGTGTTGTCCCGTATTACACGGTTGACAGGATTCCCCGTTCACAGATTGTGATCTTCTCCAAGATATTGGTTAGTATAATCCCCACCATCAACCAACAGGGTCTTAGAGTCTTGAACACTGCAGTGACGTGGCAATGAGGTCGTTATCATTCACGCACAATCACTATTGATTACACAGATAGATACATATATATATATAGTCTATATGCGAATCGGGGATTGCCTTCCCGATTATATTCCAGTAATTGATGTTGATGTTTGCAGTTGCAATGACGACCTCACGAGGGCGGCAGCTTCCGCATGGCTCTCATTTTCCCTGTAGCTGCAGT
>Ga0126342_10001137_pt1 | contig 35620 bp, 32 predicted proteins | sample Cyp1metagenome_FD_92528 | JGI IMG/M metagenome (GOLD analysis project Ga0126342, IMG submission 92528) | Coral microbial communities from Lord Howe Island, Old Settlement Bay, Australia - Cyphastrea 1 metagenome | ecosystem: Host-associated > Invertebrates > Cnidaria > Coral ...
TACACATACATACGCATACATACACATACATACACATACATACACATACATACACATACATACACATACATACACATACATACACATACATACACATACATACATACATACAAACATACATACATACATACATACATACAAACATACATACAAACATACATACAAACATACATACAAACATACATACATATATACATACATACATACATACACACATACATACACACAGACATACATACATACATACGTACGTACGTACGTACATACATACATACATACATACCGCAACATACATACATACATTCATACATTCATACATTCATACATACATACATTCATACATTCATACATTCATACATACATTCTACATTCATACATTCATACATTCATACATTCTATAATGTATTACATATATATATACAGAGATCTATGTTAGGTCATGAGATCTACAGTATGTTATGGCATAGGTGTCGTTCCAGGTACATCGTGGATTGTGGTGGTTTTTCTGTGTGCCAGGACGCTGAAATTTCTATTTGTGTTGAGTGCAGCAGAGAGTGCCGGAAGTGTAAAAACATGTAAAAACCATCCTGACTATCCTGAGTCGGAAGAGTCAAGAACAGTTTGCCTTCCTTGCCTGTCGCTTGGTTCACTCCTCTCCATCCGAAGGATTCGTTGAGGCCACAATGGGAGACGGCCAATGCCATGATGCTCGCACCTCGCCTTGATTTTCATGCTGCTGTATGCTGCGGAGCCTGCGGAGCAATGAAGTTGTAGCTGCTATGCTGCTGTAGCTGCTATGCTGCTGTAGCTGAGAAGACAGGTTCGGTTTGTTGCAGTTGTTGTAGTTGTTGCAGGTGTACGATGTCGCCAATCCTGAAAGCTTGAGCCACTTGGAGGATTGGCAAGCCTCTCAGCGGGTCTTTCCGTTTGCTTACGATGAGACCGATGATCCGATGAAAGTTGAAGTACGATTTTCAACATTTTCACGCCGAGCAAGGTACGCTCAGTTGAAGTACGCGCGAGGAGAGTCTGCCATTTCAGGAGATGATGCCTCAGCTTGGTAAAAAGACACAGACGCATCTTATACATGTGTGAACACTCTTTTTTTCTAGAGAGGGGCTTGTTGCCAGCGCTGGAAAGTAGGCTTTCCTCATGTTCTTGTATCCTTTGGGGAAATGGTCATAATCCAATAGGATGTTTAAAAGGAGGAGGCCTGACCCAGAGAAAAACATATATTCAGCTGTAAAATGCACTCCTCTGGAACAATTGTAGTCATTATATAGGTTCAAAATGTGGCAAATTCCAAGAAGAAATTCCACCCTAGAAGAGAAAACAGGATACATCTCCACTTTGAAGCATTATATAGGTGCAACAGAATATGTATATAACATAAAATGCAGAATTACAATGGATAAGTTCAGGTCATGAACTTCTCATAAACAATGACAATAGTTATCCTTCTTTTGGGCGGCAAGCATCATGAAAAATGAACATATATTGTCTTGAAGCCTAGGCATACACTACTGTAATGTTTCCATATGATTGTGGAACACAACTTTAATTCATCTACAAGGCCTATTTCAGTTACAAAATTAAGGAAACTCCCTGGTGTTTTCGAACAGGTGTGGAAGTACATGATAATGTTGACTGAGTTTGAGCTGCGCAGCGCAGCAGTTGACCAAAGAAAATGCAACACATTGAGCTAAAGGCAAAATTGCAAACAATATCAGGCAAGGCAGTGTTTTCACTTACTTTTATTGCCCAAAGAAAAATATTTGTATATAGTCTATTAAGTTGTATGCCTGTGCTACATTCCCAGCAAACAATGCTTTGAAGAAATGAGGTTCTTCAAAGAAGTGCAGTTTTCCTTACGAGGCATCCACTTCAACCAAAAAAGTTGTTGTCATTTAAAAGCGGGTGGTTGCTTTTGAGCTAGCCAATTGTTTTGTTCAGGAAGAAATCTTTTCATGAAGGTTGGGTTCTTTTAAAAAATACGTTTTACCCATGATGTGCATTGTGTCCTAAAGTGCAGTATTCCTGTTCTTTATCATGGTAACATTCCTTCAGGCAGATTCCGTTTTCTTCAAAGATTATTTTCTTAACTTGAAGTTGCAATCGCATCTAAACAGTTTGCTTTAAACAATAGAAACAATATTGTGTCAAAATATGCAGTGTGTCCTTTGAACATGTAACATTCCTTTCAAAGAAGCTCAGCTGGCCTTTATGTTTGAAAGTAGCACCATTTCTTTTAAAATATGCAACGCTCCTTTCAAAGAAACCCAGATGCCATCTGTTTGGAAGGCGCACCATTTGTTTGAAGGAAAGGTTTTACTCACCAAAAAGAAAATTGAATCAGCTGCCTCTTTTGAAAGTTACACCATGATTTGAAAATATGTAACAATCCTTTCAATCACACCATTTCTTTGTAAATATGTAACACTCCTTTCAAAGAACTCCAGCTGTGATCTACTGGGACTGGAACACCATTTATTTGAAGAAACGGTTTCCTTCACCAAAAACATAATTTTACATCCCCAAAGGCTTCACACCTGAAAAGGAAAATTGCACATCCCCAAGAAATCCTGTGCATGTTTAGCATGCAATATATTTTTTTTAAACGTACTAACTTAGCTGACAAGAATGCCTTGGGGGCAAGATGAATCAGATCTGGTTTGGATTAATCTGGATTAATCCAAAGGAATCAAACACCCAAAGAAACCAAAAAAACAAAAGAAACAAAAAAAACCAAAGAACCCACCCAAAAAAAACAATGTTTTCCAGACTAGTCTGAACATGCCTAGATCAAGTACTAGTAGTTCCCAAAACATTGTTTTTGCTTTACTTGTTTTGTTTTGGTTCTTTTTTTGTTTTATTTTGGGTGGTTAACCACTCTAAGCTCTATTTCCACTAGAAAAGGCATGTGTATTATTGTTTTAGACCATGTATGACCATGTAATGTATTTGGGAAAAAAATGCCTTTTGCGCGCCCACAACAAGCCTTTCTGTATTTCTAATAGCAAACACGATGCCGATCTCTTTCTCAAGCATTCTTGTTATTCAGGTCGTGATTGCGACCAAGACAGACTTGATGGATCAGCCTGGCTGCATACCAGTCGAGCAGGCGATGGCTTTGCTAGAAAGTGTGCTTGCAACACAGACGATTTCAAGTATGGAAAGTGCAAAAACGTGTTTCTGTGGATTTCGGGCCTTCTGAAAAAGCAGATGCACAAGGTTTCGACAGACATGACAAGTATGGCAAACAGACCAAAACAGATGCCACGGCATGCTTCAGGGGCATCAATTTTGCGCCGAAAGGGGTCTCGAGTTTGCGCCTTAACAGAGAGCAAGCATAGTAAAGCAAGATTTGCAGCAAAATGGACCTAGAAAACATTTTTTTCCTCAAACACTGTGTCCACACTAAGGGGTTCTTACAGTAAGAGTCAAGGCTGGTGATTGATCAGGGTGCTCCATTTTTTTCCCCGTTTTTCCTGTAAATTCTTGCATAAGATTGCTCTTGTGCGATGTCCATGTGCATTTCGACTGCGCAGGCTCGCACAAACTCTGCGCCGCGAGTTTTGCTTGATCTTGGTTTGTCGCATTTATGTGAAGACATCCATGCCGGGGCAAGAAATCACACCCACCAAAATTTGACACACCGATGCCGTCATTGGTGGTGGGAGTTGTGCGTATGAGCTTGGCCCTTTGGGTACCCACGAAGGAAGAGATGGGCACGAACGGTATTGGGTAGCAGTGGCCTTGCCCGCGATCACAGCCATAGTGTGCTGCGTTTGCTGTGCGCTGCGCCGACCCAATCAGAGCAAGAACGAGGTGACCCTGTCTGGTGGCTTCAAGGTTTATGTCAGCTATGGATCCAACACAAAGCGAAATTGAAAACTTGAAGACGATGGCTGAAGTTTTCGAATGGGCTGGACTTGCTAGAACGCAAATGGATGATGAACTATGGTGCCCGGGTCATTGGCAAAACTGACTGGCGTCAGAGGGGTAACGCTCACGAGAGCCATTGGCATATTCGAGAAGGTTGATTATGAAAAGGTGCTGGCACAATGGAAGGTGCTTGAAGCACGAGGAGCGGCTACCATGCAGCCAGAATGGTAGCAGGGAATGGTCAGACGATAGAAGCCCTGAAGCATGCGCTAGCAGCTGCAAAGTCTCAATCGGCGCAACGCCACCGAAATGTCAAACTCTCGGGCATCACCAGCCAAGTGGACGACAGAGAAGTTGTTGTCACTGCAGAACAGTACCTGGAGTATGAAAGGGTCTTTGGAAAAGGTGAAAGGCACCCAAAGGACATGGAACCCACTGGTGATCAGCTCAGTGCGATTGTCCACCTGCTTGACGCAGGACTGCCTCCTTACACTGACTTTTCTGTGTGTGTGTGGGGGCCATATGGCCATCGCATTGAAGGCAAGCTGAAGTTGCAAGGGGTGACAATCGGCAGACATGGCCTCATTCGTACAGTTGAGCTTCAGGGACCACCCAAAAGCACAAACTGGTTGTCGTTATTCAATGTCCTACTGACTGCTCTTGTTATGACCAGAGCCATTTACTTGGGCTTATGACGCAAAATGCTTCGTTGTACTGGAAACCAGAAAAAAATAAAAGACAACAAACAAGCAAAAACAAAAAAACAAAAAAAACAAACAAACAACAAAACAATAAACAAAACACAAAACAAAAAAAAACAGTAAACAGCGCACGGTTTGAAACTCAGAGAGACTTTGTGCTTCTCCCTAATCGCCGCATCTTGTTGATACCACTTGCTCTCAAAGTCCACAGTCTGCTGCGTTGCCTGCTGCCAAGCTGCGACCAAAACTCCTGAAATCCAACAAGGGCTGCCTAGTTAAGGCTTCAAACAGTGCGCCTATTACCCTTGATGGGGAAAGCAATCAGTCTAGGGGGTGCCCCGGCGGCTCGTGGTACCCCCTTTTTTTTGGTGGCACCTTTTTTTTAATGTTTTTTTGGTCGCGGCTTGGCAGCAGGCAACGCAGCAGACTGTGGACTTTGAGAGCAACTGGTATCAACAAGCTGCGGCGATTAGGGAGAAGCACAAAGTCTCTCTGAGTTTCAAACCGTGCGCTGTTTACTGTTTTTTTTGTTTTGTGTTTTGTTTATTGTTTTGTTTTTGTTTTTTTACCTAATATTAAGTATTTTCCATTTTCCAATGAATGAAGGTCTCTCGACGTCAGAAACTTGGGCATTCTCTCCAAGTAAAGTGAATGCATCGAGAGGCGCCATGATCGATACAGTCAGAAGGTGTGGGCCATCCCTTTATCAGGCCGATGTCAGATGCAGGCTGGAACTCTTAGAGCGTGTGACAGCGAGAGTGTGTTGCCGAACACGAGCTGGCCCTGAAGAATGGCGCCGCCACACCATACGACCCAAAGAGGCCCCGGAATTGCATGGCAAAGGCAAGCGAAAGGGCAAGGGTAGGGCGCCTTACAGGGGCCGTCCCCAGAGAAGGGTGCAAGCAGTCTGAAATTTGGAGGGTTGCCGTCAACTCGAGTGAGAGAGAGAATCAAATAGTGTGCGCAAACATATTGGTACAGACTTTCATCAGCCACCCTACAAACATGTGAGGGTAGGGGAGACCAAGAGAGACCCACGCTTCGATTTTGTATTTGCTCAGCGGGCCAAAAAGGCTTCATTACTAATTACGGATTCGAAAAGTTTTGCAAAGATCGTGGAGTGACTTGCGACTGCGTTGACATAGAGTATGTCGAGACACAACTTGTTGGATCAGGATTCCTGGAACCGGTTAGAGCAGAAATTGGATGACTATGATGGCTATCTCATGTCACCGCCTTGCTCGACGTTCACCGCTGCTAGGTGTCAGCATGATGGTGGCCCAAAGCCACTCAGAGGCATCACAGGCTCGGACAGGTATGGCTGTAAAGATCTGGGTCCAGAACAGAAGACCCAGGTTCGGAAAGGAACGATTCTGGCTTGAGAGGAAGAGCAGTAGCATGGAGGGCCACAATCAAGAAGAGGCCGTGGCTGTTGGAGCCTCACTGGAGAGAAGGGCAAGACATCCATGTTCATGTTGCGCAAACCACACACCACAACTCTGTACAGTTCCATGTTCAGGTGAGAAGATTTGGGCACCGCATCCACCGCTGGAGAGAGCCCGTGGGGCCTTATCTCGCTAGGACGGGCAAGCTGGTTGATGCGGTGAAGTCTATGCCCAGACTGGAAAGCAATCCTCATGAGGATCACACTGAAGGCAGAATAGATCCGGAAGCATTTGAGACAGAAGCAGACACAAGAGAAGGTGACACAGGAAGCAAGCAGCTTGCGAAACAGTGGTGCACAGACAAGTCCCTGCATGTTGGGAAGCAGGTCTGCAATTTGATCGAGTGATAGCTCAAAGACTATGGTGAGTTTCAGGCGGGCATGTAAACTTGGGCAAACCGAAGAATGAAGTCAACCTGAGATCAGAGAAGGTTGACCAGCTCAGAGCGGAAGTGTTTGAAGTTATTTCTAGAAACAGATCTGCAGACTTCAGCTCCTCATGTGATCTGAACCAGAGCCAGATCAATCAAGGGGCACCTTCTGGGCCAAGACCGTGCGAGATCCAGAAGCCAAAAAAGCAATTCTTCACCATTCCCTTTTCCGATGAAGATCAGCGCATCCAGGCACGTCGGAGGGACAACAGGTCTGGGAATCCCTTACAGGCCTTGTGGCGCTGAGAGTCTGGCCGAAGCATTGGCAAGGTTGCAGAGCTAAGCTTCAGATCAGAGGTGACGATATAGGAGCGCTGACTCTAATGACCATGCTGAGCTGAGGGGGAAGTCACGAGCTATGAGTTTGAGAGCCAGTGAATAAATATGCTCTGGACCACAGTCCAGGCCTCACAGACGTGATTTGCGACGCCCTCAGCAGAAGATTTGATCCAAACAAGAAGTTTGTCTTGCCGGCACTTCTCACGGCAATCAAAGCCATTGTGCCGCCACGAAGAGATGAGTTGTGGTGGAAGACATTGCAGCGCTCCAAGTCGCTCAAAAGATCGCCCGCGGTGTCATGGGAAGATCAAGATGTGGGCCCTCTTCACCTGGCAAAGCTCAGAAGAAAAGACACATGACTTCGCTAATGAGTTAAAGATGATAGCGTTTGTGCCACCACTCAGTCGGTTGACCTGTCAGTGTTTTGAACAACTCATCTGGTGAATTGCTCTCTTGAAGGTATCGGTTCAACTTGAATTTCTTTGAGTGATTTTGAGAGTTGTGTCAGCTGTCTGCACTCGCTTTCACTTGCGTGAGTATATACACCTACTTGTTTATATAGTACTTGGTACCCAGTTTGCTGTGCACATAAATAATGTCTTGTATGGGAATAGCGATGCCCAAGTCGGTGGAGACAACCAATACTTTTGCATATTTACACGTGCGTTGAGAATGCTGTCACCTATCTAAGCGCTGTGAATCACTGGGACCAAGGAACGGGTGATGACGTACACACATTGAGGAATGTGTAGCAGGGGATATTGCATACGTGCATCACCTGCTCGATATAATGCTTGGGACATGTCGCGTTTTGATACTTAGTCGGCTGCGAGTTCACTGAGTTAGCTAAACTTATGCAGGCATGAAATGGTCCTGCGTGACAGCAGTTTGGGTTCATGCTGCCTCAAAAGAGACCCAGAAGAGCCCCAGGCTTTCTCTCAAGACTCGCAGAAGGTGACCTGACAGCTTTGAGGTTTGGGCAAAACAATGGCTCCGACGCTGGTCAACAAATGCTCTGAGGGTTCGCTGAGAGAACCTGCTGAGCCGGCAGGGGGTGACAAGAGAGAAGGCCTTGATGTAGGAGGTCTGAGGCAGGGAAGATTAGACATGCCAATAGTCAGAAAGCATAGGACTGTAGCCATTCCGGATCTGCACGCCATGGGATCTGAAGAGGGATGCTGTCATGTATTGATCTACCTGGCAGAGGTCCCCTTGCAAGGTCTTGCAAACCGAGTCAGACCATTAGCACAGTCAGGACAGAAGCAAGAGTTGCAAGCAACTGGAGTCTGGCAAGCCAACCAGTTGGACCAGAGAGCCGATGCTCAGGATGCACTGGAAGTCGAGAAGAGAAGACGAAAGGACTTGTCATTTGCGAGAGACACAGTTCTCGAGCCAGAACGCAAATGCGAAAATCTGTCAAACATTGTGGAAGGCAGCCCTTGCAGTGGATCGAGATCAACAGATGGAGATCTGGCATGCTCAGAGCATTAAATCTTTTGTAATGCACAAGTCATTCATTACCCTCTTTGAAACGGCACCACGCACATGAAAAACAATTTGTGGGTGGCACTTCAGTGGTAAAGAACATGTCACCACTGACAGAAGTCGTGAGCCATCTGATAACTGCCGCTACTGCCCTACATGTTTTGACCTACCCTCAGATAGCTCTTCGTCAGCTCAAGTCTTTAAGTGCAGTCAAATTTGGGACAGCGTTGAAAACACTGTAAATTAAATGAAGAGCTCAAATGACACCAGGTATACCCGGGTGATATGAAGCGATGGTGATTCAGCAGCTTTGATCTAAAAGAGTTGGAGGGTGGGCGGGCAGTCATGTGTTGTGGAATGTTCCTGAGAATTCTCGCATAAAACGGCTCTTGTGACATGTTCATGTGCGACTGTGCAGGCTCGCGCAAAACGTAGGCCTAGGGTCTTGCACGCGGCATTTTGCTTGTAAATTTTCGTATGACATGGCTCTGATTTTGCACAGGTCCTTATGAGAAGATCTTGCAAAGATCCTGCTGAACCCCCCTAGCATGATCTTGTACCGGCCCTTGTGAGAGGATCTTGTGGAGATCATATTCACATCCTCCTAAAAGGTCCTTGCATTAAGATCTTGAAGATGCTCTGCATTAGAGGTGCTTGTATGGAAGTTCTTCTGGGATGCTCCTAGGAAGTTCCTGTATGAAGGTCTGGTAAAATCCTCAATAAAGAAGGACATTCTTTGATGATCTTGTGAGATTCTCTTCGATGTCCTGGTATGAGTTTCTCGTATGAGGTCCTACACATAGTATTTGCAGCATTGACATCATACCCCCACACTGTTTGGGGTCTCTTGCCGGTGTTGTCTTTTTGGACAGGAGATCCTCAGCACCCAGGTTATTCGAAACGTGCTCTTCTAGAGGAGTTGTGGATGCACCGCATGGCTCTCAATACGATTCTCAATACAAAAAATGACGCAGGTGAGTTCGTCTTGCAAACCAACTCCATAAATCAACAGAAACCTTTTGCAAAGTGGTGTGCCATTATGCCTGCAAAGGTTCCACTTCATAGCCGAGCGCTTTTACCACAAGTATGGACTGATGGGATTCATTTCAGAAACACATTGCTTTTGGAACTTTGGGAAACATAATCCAGAATTTGAAGGGTCCAAAGGTAGTAGGTTACATGCAAAGGCAACAAAACTTTCATACACGTAGGGCAATATTGGCAAGATGTCCAGCTTGTAAACATGAGGCAACTGAGAAGCCTCAAGAGCAAGACATGTTGCACCACTGTTGACTGTCCCGTTGCTCTCAATGCTTTCTGTGCGTTGTTCCCCATATAGCGGCACTCATAGAATCAAGATGTTAGCCTGCAATAGCCTGCACTTTGTGGGCATCATGCTGTCCAGCTTGTCTCCCAACCTCCCAGCTTACCTCCCAGCATGGTGCCCTGAACTTTGACGTGGGTATTTTCTTGCATCTTCATGCTTGTCTTCCAGCATGGTCTCTCAACATCGTTGCCGGACGTCTGACAAGGTCGCTGCACCGCTTGTCTCCTAACATGGTTCCGGAAAAACTGCAGCCAGGGTCGTATCTTCCTATACAATCGAGAGGATGGCCCTTCGGTGCTGTCCAGTTTGTCACTGAGCTTATTTGGGAACTCTCCCAAGATGCTGGCTTCTGGCATGGGTGGTCCCTTTGTCTGTCGAACTGTCTCTGAATATTGTGGCTTGAAGTTAAACTCCTTCGAATTGAGGGTATTTGAAGTTTGAGGTGAGTGCTGTCTCGTGTCCGATTTCATCTCGTATCTTGTCTCCCTGCATATCTCTGTGCATGGTTTGATTGCTGGTTTTTCTGGCTTGTCGGCTTGTCTCCCACCATGTTGAATTCTAAGTCAAGGCGAAGAATACCAAATGTGTTGTGAAAACTAATAGTAAAACATTCTTTGAACTTCCTTTGCAATCTGCGGTCTGCTAGTGCAATCTTTGAAAGTGTAACAAAAGAATTTTGGCTGACACATGCTGACACCGACATAGCTGACCGAAACAGGAGAGCGGAAACAGGAGTTGGAGAATCTTCACTGAGAGATCTCCTGTGTCACTGCCCAGTTCAGGGAAGCCCCAGTTTGGTGAATTCCTTGAGAATAAGAAGAGAGAGAATGAATGAGAGACAGAGAGAGCTCTAACCTTGTCTAAACCATGAGGCTGCTCTGAATTGATGTATATAGAATATGGAAACGCAATGAAAAGCATGTCTCCCACGAATTGCTATGTTGCATGGTCAAAAAGGTCAGATGGAAATGCGAGGTGACTGCAACCGGACCATGGACCATGTGAGAGATGTCCCAGTGCCATCAGGATTTGGCGAAAGTGTGGCTCAGTATCCGCATTTAACATTTGTACTGCTCAGTGTCTCATTTGTACAAGCAGTTGCAGTCACTTTTAGCATATCAAACTATCCAACATACACTTCCACCCCTTCCACCCACCTTACTAATATTACTGGCTTTGGACGATCTGCAGTTTGGGCGATATTTAACCCACAACAAAAGTAGGTGAGGCATGACCTGTCGAGTTTTTTTCGTTTTCAATTTGACGAGCCATCGGCATTTGCATCGGCAGAATGCGCTTTCTAAGATGGGATCGTGCTTTGAAGATTTGCATGGACAAGTCCGACAGCAAAAACCGATGGGACAGTGATCCCATGATTCTGAATCAAGAAGCGCACGAGTTGCCACCGCCAAAACAGCGCCTTGCGCTGGACTTCGTTGAAGAAGCTCCATTTGAGATTCGAATGAAACTATCGCCCATGTGGAAGTATTGCTTTGTGCAGTGGCACATCTATGATGCTGGGTTGGAAGCAGAAGAGAGAGGAGTACCACTGGCGGTGCAGCTAAAGGATGCAGATTTGCAAGCCGACATTGAATCACTCAGGCTGTTGAGTGACAGTGGAGATCTTGACCAGGCAGCAACAGCTGAAGAATGGACATGGAAGATGCTTCACCCACTGCCAGAGGCAGGTTCGATGCAGCCTTGGACTGATGAAATTGCTTCTGATCTCATTCGCCAAGGAAAAGAAGAGCGACATGAAGGCGTGATCGCTTTCCATGAAGATTCCTTTGACAAGGCTTTTTGGCACTCCTGTCAGGGATTAAAACTTTTAGCTTCTGCACCTGGAGGTGGTCCCATTTCCAAACTGCGCTCCGAATTGCTGAAGAACAAGTCTGCCGCTGCCTTGAAATTGGGTCTAGCTCGCATTGCCTTGAGTGCTTCAAATTCAGCTTTGGGCATCAATCAGAGTGATGAAAAGGCTTGGTATAGAAAATCCTGTGCCTTGGAAGCATTGAAGCGCTTTGGTGAAGCGAGACAGGCACTTGGAAAAGCAGGCCTGACACCCCCGCCGACCACGAAGACGCGAAAAGCAAAGGAACTCCAAAAAGACACGAAGTCTTCGAAGCTTGGAGCTCCTGGAGTTGGAGTTCCTGAGTTCCGCGAGTTGGATCCACTCCTTTTGTCTGCTTTCGAAGAGTTGGTCTTTGTGGAAGTCGGAGTTGATTCCATCACTGCAGTGGACCTGGTGAGGCATTTGCAGGGCGACCTTCCAAATACCCCCGTGTCTTTGTCTTTGGTGTATGAGTATCCAACGGTGGGGGAGGCAATCTCAGAGCTTCTTGACAGAATCAGTGCTAAAAAAGGAGACTATTTACGAGGCAAAATGGCTGGGACGATGTGGAGAGCCATGTGCAACGTGTTGGGCCATGATCCTTTGAAGAATAGGAGCAGAACAGGTCGGAAACAAGTGTACACGGAGACTCAGGCCCTTGATATCTTGTCAGACTTGCAAGAGGCTTACGAAGAAGAATCTTTCCTGAAAACCTCCGGAGAAGTGGCTAGGAGAGCAGCTTTTGATCAGCGCTCATTCTTGGTGAGCTTGAAACCAAAAGCCCTGGAAGTGCAAAAGCCGATACTCAGAAGGCTTGGATACCCTGGAGACTCCACAGGCATGCGGGATTTGGAGACCGCAATTATTCAAGTTGCCAAAAAATCAGAAAAGGTCAAAGATAAGCTGAAAGCTACACGCATGGCTTTGCAGGGAGGAGAGAATGGCATGTGGACCATCAATGTTGAGCAGCATCCCCCGTGGTCAGACAGCAATTCTATGCAATTGCGGGCTGTGTTGACCAAATCAGATCCATTTGGACCAGCGCATGTCAACACCAATGCAGTTGTTGCGCATTGAGAAATCTGCAATCTTTAAGTGCTTCCGGAAAAAAGGCTGGATGTGAAACGCATGCCAATCCTTGTAAGATGATATGCGCACATGATAGAGATTACATATGTATGCAGTATACGTAGATGATGATGCAGATGTGATCAAGTTCAAGCAGGCAAGCAGAGCTGAGGAAATTCTTCGATGTAAAACCAAACTCTGGCTAACCTTTGCTTGATCTTCGGGCTCGATTCAGATAGAAGTCTGCGGGTTGGCCCTTCCCCCTGCATGCCTTCTGGGGCCCTTGCATGCCTGGGGTTTTTGAAGCTATCGCGGAGCTTCCACCTGCGGCAACCCAGCGGCAGGTGCAGAATGCACTTTCGTCTGAATTGAACAAATTGATCGTCACGACCTCAAATTCTTGCTTTTGAAGTCGCTGCTTTGTGCATGTGTCATTTTTCAACAGAACAGCAAAAAACAAAGCTTTTGAGAAATGTCCTGGCTGAAACGCAAGGTCGAGCCAAAGCTAGCCACAACATTGTTTGGCCAATTGAGCAAACGTGGTGGCTTGGTGCAAGCACTACATCAGAACCATCACGGGAGGAGTCAGCACAACGTGCATCAATAAGATAGAGGGGGGCATGCTGTGTTTATGCATTTGTAGTATGGCAAACTTTTACAAAGATGAGAAGGGAGGCCAGCATGGAGAGGATGTTGTGATATTTAGTGTTCGTGTCCTTTGATGTGTCCCTGTTGGAGGCAAGCTGCAATTGGCGCTGCATGTTTTTCGCACTTTGCAACTAGCACGTGCAGAGACCAACGTGTTTCATTATGGGGCATTGTTGTCGGCTTCTGATCTGCACTGCCTGCCGCTTTGACCGTTTGTTTCCTTCACAAACTCACTGATTATTCTCCATTTCCGACGCCACACCAAAAGTACAGACAATTGAAATCGCTTGAATGGATGTTGCTTTCAGTGGATGTTCGAAGAGATTCAATGATTTCAAAGTATGCAATTCATTCTTTTGAAGGTGCAGGTGCAGTTTTTTTTTCCTATTTTTTCCATCTACCTCCTTTCAGGCTTGTTCCCGCAGTGAAAAGGTTGGGTGGCAGGTGGCTGTGGAGCTGTTTCAGGAGCGTTGCGCATATTTTTTGAGTACTCACTTTTCGAGGTAGATAGGAATGTGACATGTCGGACTGTCACTTATTCTGTTGGTATTGTTCCACTTCGTTTGACTGTGCCAAAGCGGTGTGACGTGTTTGGGCAAAGTGGTGCAGGAAATGCAAGACCAAAGCTTGCAACAAAGCCCCATATGCTGCAATGCAATTATTAGCGCTTGCGACAAAGGCGGGCAATGGCAATTGGCCCTTGCCTTTTTGCACGGAGCTTTGCTTGATTTACTGTATTTCAATTTAAGAAAGAGTGCCTTTTCCATGCTGTGTCACCTTTTGAATCCTTTTGAGACAAACCTTGAGAGATACTCTGCCCGTGACATTGACTCTGAAGCGAATGAGGAATCAAGCCAGATGGCATTGAAGTGAATGAGTGCCTTGATTGCAGCCTGACCATGCCCGACCTGTCAATACGACAAGCCCTATCAACTTTTGGCCCGTATGCCTTGGTGCAAGTTTGAGGGATTCGGTAGATGGTGATTTGTTGAAAGTTGAAGGGGCAATGAGGTGACTCTCTACTCAAAGACTCGAACAGACAAAGTTTGTTGTATCCTGGTGGAGTCGCAGTGTTGCAATCATATCGTAGAAACACATCACTTTATGTCGATACACTCAAAGATATGGAAAGTGCTTCTAGCGGATACCGGGCCCTGTATACACGAGCTAGCTTCCAAGGCGAGAACTCAACAGAGATTGCGCAAGTGGTTGAGACAAGAGCACACGCACACATGCAATAAAAACAATTTAAACCACATAGCTCAGAGATGCTCGGAGCAACATGGTCGGAATAGGTCGGAATTGTGACTGAAATGGACATTTTGGACATTTCGACCTGAGCAGCTGATAGCAGCTGCAGGTTCTGCTACAACTCTGCCATCAGTGCTTGCGCTCGCTCTTCACAGTGGCAGACGTCGATCGGCTTGCTAGATGAGCTGACATCACTTTCCATGTTTCCAACCGAGACTTTGGTGGCAAAGCTTTTTCGCAGATATTGCGTCTCTTGCAGATAACAACAATCCGAGCAGATCGAACAGTTTCTCTTCCTCTCTCTCGACACAGGTCGACATATGTGTTCTTTTCATATTTGTTCTTTTTATTTTTGATTCACAAAATATCTGCCAGTCTTTGGATCTCACCTTCATCAGGAAAAGAACTACAACTCCGCCATTAGTGCCTGCGAGAGAGGCACAAAGATGGCACCCTGCCCATTGTGTTGTTGAAGTGCGTTGGAAGCTAGCTGCAGCCAGCTCCTAGCTAGTCAGCTATAGTCAGCTAGTCACTGCCCCTGGCTGCAACTCGTTGTCCACAAACGTTGCTCCAAAGTTCAACTGCTAAGTCTGTAGAGGCGGAGAATGGGAGTTGGCATTGTCACTCCTCCAAGAGATGATGCACATGAGATTGTCCTACACTGCTTGGAGTGCCTTAGCGACAATCCTCGGAGCACGCCGATGTCATTTTAGACACTGTAGATTTTTCTTCCACGTGTTGTGGACTGTGCGGAGAGGCAGTTCCCCTTTGCTCTGATTGTCAGCTTCGTTTGAGGTTACAGCGCAGCTATCAGTGCCTGTGAATGTGCAAGTCAGTTTGAGACCTAGTATGGGCTAGTGATACCTGGGGAATTTTGAATATGTTGACTGCACATACTGCACTTGGTACAACTTCTACCACTATTTTCTTGTTTTTCCTGTTTTGGTTTGTAGAACTTTCAGATCCCCTCAGGTGGGAGTCAGCCCTTCAGTTTCTGCAGAGCATGTCTTCCACAAGATGCCTACCAGACACTGTGAGCTGCACTGCTGCAATGAATGCATGTGCAAAGGCCAGATCAGATTCAATGAGATTGGGAATGCAATATAATAAGGTCTTGTGAAGTGTCACGCAGCGTTGATCTTTCACACTTAAGTCAACAGAGGTCAACCATCACTACTTGTCTTTTCATCGCTTTGACAGGCCGCAAGATGGGAAGCATCTCTATGGCTTCTCGCAGAAATGGATGATTTTGTGCTCGATCAATATTGCTTCAATGCCGCTATGAGTGCTTGTGAAAAGTCGGGCAGGCGATGCGAGCGCTGTGGCGACTGGTGGTCAAAAGTGGTCACGAGTGGTCTAGAGTCTAGACTCACAAGTTTCGCCGATAAATGATAAAGAATGATAAAGATAAGTGAAGTGAAAAAGATGAGATATGATGAGATACTGGTTGCAGATTAATTATGCAAAGGTTCATGGCAGTCTCTGTGTCTTGAGAGAGGATGAAATGTGCTAGACATATTTTGAATTGGCAACAGGTGGGAGCTTGCAGCGTGCGTGTTCGAGATGATGTTTTCGCACAAAGCTTCTCCTGGACTCATCACGTACAATGCTGCCATCGGGAGTTGCAAGCGCAGTGGCCAGTGGGAAAGAGCTCTCCTGCTGTTGCAGGAGACATTCGTAACTTCTTCATGATGAAGAGATATGAAGAGTGTATCAATTTTCATTTTTCTGTCAGATTTGGAACCTTGTTTTTTGTGAATCTGCGTGGTGTGGGGGATGATTCTTAAAGCAACATCATGCAACATTTAAGGCATGTGCTTTGCTTCCGGATGTCATCACATACAACTGTGCTATTGGAGCGTGCAATATGGCAAGCATGTGGGAGATAGCTTTGAACCTGTTTGAAATCTTTGCTCAGCATACTTCCGATCCTGCAGACTCTATCTCAGCTCCAGACGGCTCCACATTCACCGAATTAGCTGGTGCACTCGAGAAGTCGAAGGAATGGAGAAAATCTCTGCAGATTTTGTCCATCGCGCTGTCCAAAAACATTGTGCCAGATGGTACCTTTGCTGGATCCGTTGCATCAGCTGTAGCTGATGCTTGTGGTGAAGCAGCAGCTATGTCTTTGTTACGAGAAATGCTGAAGAAGTGGTACGCGAGTAAAGCAAGTGACATCAGTGACATCCGCCTGGATGATCCGGCAGCGAATGCTTCGGACGTTCTCCCAGGGACAGCTGTTGACGGTGTTGAAGTACTTGCAAGACGCCCAGGGGTTGTGGTTCTGATGAAACCTTCTGGACTCAGTACAGAAAGCATGATGGAAATGGTATTTGGACGACTTTGGACTGCAAGTGTCCAGACAGTGTCAAGGCGCAAGTAGAAGTCTGTGGGGGTTTGCCTGTGCCCCCTGTTTTGTCTTGCTTAAAAGCTCCAGATGAGCGACTCCTTTGCACTTTGATCTCCTCACTGTCCTCACTGCTTGGAGATCCACCAAGCTTACAGAAGAATATCGGCAAGCGACTGAATGGACCAAACTAAATCGCCTTCATACATCTTAATCTTAATCAGATATAATTAGAATTAATTAGATTAGATTTGTCAAATTTGTACTTTGCCTTGCTTGCACCTTGAGTCACTTTCGTTGCCTCTGCACCACGTTTCCACGTACTTCCTTGAAAGCCTACTCTACCGCATCATACCGGATCCCCACCTCACCCTGTTCTCTTGAAGACCACCCCATCAAACGCCCAATGCTCACTGTCCGGTTCCTTTACAACTTACCTATACTTACCCCACCCCTCCCAGCCCGTTCCCTGCTCAGTCTACTTTGAAACCAAGCCGAACCAAGTGATCCAATTCCCGAGTACTGAGACCGCCAGTTGGATGCTATGAGGGGCAGTCTTTGATTCAAAAGATGGCGGGTAGCATACGACATATACGACGGATGTGGCATGCAGACGAATCGACCCATTTCGCCTGTAATGATCCCTGAAGGCTGGACTATCCAACGTCAGGTGTCATACCTGTTGCCATGGGTCCAGAGGGTTCTATACCTTGCCAGTGGCTGCAAGCACAGTTCTCCGCGAAGCTTGTCAAGAAGGACAGAGCTTCACGATGCTGTCACGATGCTTGCAATCAGTTTCTTTCGATTGGGAACTCATCAGGAATTCTGACCTTCGTCTGCAATTTTTCGCTTGTGCATGCAAGGAGTATTTGTGTCTTGCAGAGGGACCGTTCTTGGGCGAGATTGGTGAAACTGGCAGTATTTCGAAGCCTTTGCGATCATTTGGCACTGACTCATTGAGAACAGAGGTCCATCCTGAAGGAAGGTTTGCATACACAGGACTGAGGAACCAACAGACCCAACAAGGATATGGGATGTAGCGGAGATAGCACTGATGGCACTTTGATTCTTTTTGACATTTTTGACTTGACTATTATAAGTTATAGGTTATATATATAAAAGTTGTAAGGGGCATGCCGTTTACTTTGATCTATTGTTGGCAGGATACGAGATATTGGAGAGGTTCAGAGCAGGCGACCTTGGAGAGATCAAACTACTATTGGCAAAGCCAGATTCTTGGAATGAACTTTTCCTAACATTTTGGAGTGTGCAAGTACTACACCGACCAAACACTTCTCCTTGTACCCTCTTTGGGAAGAGAGTTTGAAGTATTATCCTTGTAGGAACAGGACCTTTCCAAGTTTGAAGTGCTTCAGCTCATGCTTGTAAAAGCAGGCCATGCAGAACAGTAAATGTTGGTTGAGTCAGTGTTGTGGGATACTCAAAGAGCAATCCAGTCTCAGCATATCACCCTTGAACTGCCCTTCCCTTCATCAAGCCAGAACGAAAGCAGGCCAACAAACTAAGTTTCGCAATTTTTTGTCTATTGGGTGCATCAGATTCCCCAGGCAACAGGCCGCACACACCAAATCCGAGTTCATTTTGCGAGCATTCAGCAGCCACTTGTGGGTGACGAGACGTACGGAGCGCAAGAATCTCTTTTGGCAAGCTGTCCTCGCTTGTTCTTGCATTGCCAAAGGAGCTCGCAGACTCAGAACTCAAAGCACCAATACACCAATACATATATGATATATGTATGTATTATATAATTATATATATATATGTATACATGGATTATATATAATATTACACATAATTGCATACATAGTATACAATGCAAAAAGTGAACATGAAATGATATTACATTATATCATGTCATATCATAACAATAATAATTAACATATCATATCATATTGTACGATATCGGATAATATATATTTAATTATATATATATATACATTATACCATGATATCAATCATGGAAACACAGTGTATATATGATATATGTATAGAACATATATAACTATACAGTATTTACCGTGACATATACTATCACATATACACGATGCTACTTATGACGATAAGAGGAATAACAACAGTAACAACAGTAATGATTAATAATATATTCTTAGGATTTACAACTGCTGATATGTATTGAGAGCAATCTATTGTGATACACAAATAATATATTGGTGTGTATATGATATACTCTTATCCACAACATATTACTATGCACAAGATATCGCTATGTATGTAAGGCTATGCAGAATAATTTCATGTATACAAATGATAATGTTGTTGCCTGTATAACATACACATACTACATAGTGTAAGTAGTGTGTATATATATATACATATTATTATACAAACATACACACGTATATATCAGTCTCAGTAGTTGTAGCCACTTGTGGTTTACAACAAATGCTGGTTTGGTTGCGCGGACCGTGGCTAATGTGTGAACAATATGTGCAGACTCCAAGAATTCACATGAATGATGTTTGTTTCTTTTACTATGTTTGGTATTTTGCGACACATTTCTTGTATATCATTGCTGTTGCTGGCAAAGAGCTGCAGGATTTTGTTGGAGGACATCAGCGGGCAAACCTTGGTTGCTGCAGCGGGTTTGCCAGCAGAACTCCAGGATGTTTTGAATGTTTTGAGACTGAAAGAGAAGGCAGAAAAAAAACAAGTTTTCAGGACAGTGTAATGAAATTATATAGTTGATGCTTCTCTATGTCACGAATGGATGTCACGGAGAATTTTGTACCTGGATTCTTTGACACAATGCATCAGCATGACATTTGTATACATTTGTGCCGTTCATGCTCGAACGCACTGAAATTCGTGCTCTGCAAAAGAAATTTTCGGCACCAGAAAACTTGGTGTGCCCTTTGCCGAATGCTGGCCAAAGCCCGAGCCAGCGTGATTCACAGTAAACTAGTGCCTCTCATTCATAAGAGATGTGCAAGCGGATCTGTGATGATCCTCGAAGACAATGCTATTGCAAAGCACGGCAAATCTGCCAAACTTCGCAAAGCGCGCCTGTCCGGAGGCATCTACGTTGTGCCACAGGAGTATTCGACCCTCCTAGAGCAGCTGAAAAGTGGAAAGATTGGATCCACTGAAGATGTCGATGAACAAACGGGGCAGGAAGTTCCGGATGGGGTACAAACGCAACAAATGCAACAAATTTTTGAACAAAAACCACAAAACTCAGAACAAGACTTGCGACGAGCATTTTGGGCTGGAGCACGGGAAGTTGCTCGGAAGAGAATCAAGAACAAAGAGCCTGACCTCTCCGCAGCGGAAGTCCGTGTAGCCAAATTGCATGAGAGTCTATGGGTAGAAGAACTGCGCATGACTCTGGAGCTTCAAGGTTTGAGATCCCGTGTGGATGAGATCAAACCTCGTGGAAATGGATTATTCACACTTGACATAAGTGAAATGTACGACGAGTTCTCTCATTCCCTCGGTCAATTTTTGCAAAGAGGTGTCCAGGTTCAGATCAGCAATGATCAAGATACTTGTTTAGCCTTTGTCCAACCAGGAAGTGATTCTGGAAAGCTTTTGGTGTCTTCAGAAAGCTTAGAAGATATGCGAGGCCCATACGAAATTGAGTTCCTGCCAAATCGATTTCCACAGTGGGCCATGCACAGGGCACTTGACTGTGAGCGAGTCAAAAAAGTCTTAAGCGAGGTGCAGCGAAGCGAAGAAGATGCAGAGAAAGATGCTGGACGAAGGGACGGCAGTGGGCAATTGGGCAGTACTGAAAACACTGAACTCAAGGAGCACACAGAACCCACTGTCTGTTCAGCCCGCGTAGATTCAAACAAACAGATAGAAGTTGTACTGCCACCATCGTTGAACTCAGTGCAACGCAGAGCTCTTTCAGCAGCAATCGGAAGAGCTGGCAATCCTTTCCCCCTGCTGGTTTGGGGACCCCCAGGCACTGGTCCATGCTTTTATGCAGTATCCAGTGCATCCTTTTCTGAGCTCATATGACATGACAGTATCAAATCCTTAGAGTCTTTTAAAGTTTGGGCTCCGACAGTGGCATCTATTAAGATTGCAGTTCCCGCAGTGAAATCTTTCCAGTTTGACACTTGTCTATTTGATATTTTGGACCCGCAGGCACCGGGAAGACTACGCTTGCAGCATTTTTGGTGTGGCATCTGGTACAGGCAAACTTAAAGTTTCAACTGCTTGTGACCGCGCCTTCAAACACCGGAGCAGACGTACTGTGCGCAAAACTGGCGAAGCTGGGGCTTGACGAGAGTCGCATGCTCCGCTTGAATGCTCTTGGAAGGAATGTGAAGACGGTACCAGAAGAAATCCAGCGCTATGGGAGTACAACACAAAGAGATGGCCGATCCGTTTTCCAAATACCTCAGCTTTCAAAATTGCGTTCCTTCAGGGTGGTTGTGACCACCTGCATTTGTGCTTCCCACATTGCAAACACAGCTAGAAAGGAAGGGGCTTCTGGCTGGTTTTCTCACGTCATTGTTGATGAAGCCGGAGAAGCTACTGAACCAGAGACATTGGTTCCAATGCAACTCTTATCTCCTTCTGCCCACACTCAGATCATTCTGTTTGGAGACCATTTTCAGTTGGGTCCACTGGTTATTTCTTCCTTGGCCCGACGGATTGCAAAGCTGAACGAGTCCATGATTGAGCGATTGGTGAACCTTCGTTTTCAGGCTGCAAAGGCAAAAGGATGGAGCGACGAGGATGGGCACCGTCAAGACCGTCAAGACCGTCAAGGCTTGACCCGCGATACGTTGACGATTTGTGAAAGCAAAGGTTTATTTTTTCTCACCGAATCCTTCCGTTCTCACCCTGACATCATGGAGATCTACTCGAAGGCGCGGGACTCCATGGGCCGGTTCGATTCGTTGATGTTGTGAGGCTTTGTTCATCTTTGTTCAGCTTCTCTATGCTTCTCTGCTTTGCTTCTAGATTCACTGTGATTGACTGGTCTCATTTTTCCTGAGACTGTCAGTATCACCGTCAGTACCTGTCAGTACCCTAAATTCTCTTGTCATAGATGCAGGGACTCGCACCCCGACTATTGATGGTGTGTTGTTAAGAACTATGTTTGTGTTCATTTGTAACTGCCAAATGAGTAAGATACTGCAACACACTGTATGCATACATGTTACATACATGCGTGCATATTATTTGTATTTATATATTTGAAAATTGTAATATATATTGTACCATTGGCTCTGATCTGATCTGGATATTGTTATGATTACGATTATGATTTTGATTGTCTGATATCAGATTATAATTATTATACGATATGGCATGACATGATATGATTTTGATATGATATGACATTATAATACATTATATGATATGCTTGTGTATTATGATCGCGCGGTCCTTCATGCAGATTCAGACTCGATCTTCCGTTAAAAGGCAAGGACGTTTCACAGCCGCATAGCACCCATTCTCATTGCCTTAGCAATGTGGAAACTTGCAGTGTTGTGCAGCCTGGTGGCGTCGGCACTTGTCTGCAAGAGTCGACCAGGCACTTGCCCAAAAAAAATGCAGGGCATAGGCAGTCTATGTACAGTGCTTTGAGATGCCTTTAGAGATTTTAGAGGGCAGGTCCAGCATTCTCAGTCCAGATCATTGTCATTGTTCCTTGCTTCAGGAAATTGTGGAGCTCGCCGATGTGTTTGTCAGCCAGGCTGCCATCAATCAGGCCGCCCTTAATGAGGCGTCCAAGTGTGTTCTAACATGTTCCAAGATGAGATTTATTTTGGTTCATGAGGCTCTGCCTTTGCGCTTGTGTCCATTTGCCTTTCTTGCTCAGACTGCACATGATGTTCTTCGCCATTTGGAGATCACATTGAATGAAACCGCATTGGCAGAAGAGGCAGGTGGCTTCAATTCCGACTTGGAAATCATCTGGAGTTCCTTGTGACTGTGAAAAAGACGAAAAACGTGCATAACCCTTGCACTCAGGGCTCCCCACGACGTCTGGATGATGCTTGAAATAAGATTTGGAGTTCTGATGTGTGGTGTCCCTTTTCCTTTTGCAGTCCCTGACTTTGAACTTGAATGAACTTGAACCCGTCCTCTTGTGTGTTAGCTTTTCATGGCCGGGTTTGGAAAATCAGCCTGGTGAATCTGGCGACACTTATTGCCTCCTTCCACTGAGGATGTTTGCTGGGTCGCACGACATAAATTGAAGCTTGCTGGGCAATTGGTGAAATTTCCTCCTTTCATCCTCTTGCATTTTCTTGCGATGTTCAAAAGGGACTGAAAGATTTGATATGCGTTAATTGTTTCGAGAGTGAGATTTAGGTGGGGTAGAATCTGGGTAGAAAGCAATGGGCTGCACATTGAGGTGGGATTGTGGTATGGATTGCTATCACACCAGCACCTACAATTGGAAACCTTGCGCGTCAAGGCAGAGGGGGCTGAGGGGTGCCGAAAGGGATGCGTGTCAGGGTGCGAAAGGTGCAAAGTACTTCGAGGTCACAGGTGTACTTTGGATCATCGTGAATCATCGTAGAGTCTTTCGATGAAATGGACATTTGATGAAAATTGGAAAGTAACAATTTTTCGACTGCCGGAGTTTGCCATCAGAAGGTGCACAATCTTTGGAGTGTTTGCTAGCTCCAAGCTGCTAGTCAGTTTGACGACCTGGCATCCTGACCGTCCTTCGCTCCTAACATGCGAAGTTTGCCCAGCAACACGATTCAAGAAAAAAGTGATTCATGGACTTCTTGTAGGCTACACGGTTGATCGAACACCTATGAACATCCAATATTCGGGGTTGGAATTTCCACTACAGAATATGTTATCCCGAGATAGGTACAAAACAGCTCCAGACCTTAAACATGTACCTTGCATTACAAAAAAAATATCTCCTGGACCTTGCATTTGTACCAGAACCATTTTATCATCGGAAAAATGATCCTGGTTTGGCATTTTGTAGTGCTTCCATGGGACAATTTTGTGGTTTCTTGAAGATTTTACTTCACGATTTTGTATTTTGTAGGGGCACCTCTTGGGCAATTGATTGCAGATTGCATTTTTGAGATCATATTCTTGATTGGGCACCTCTTTTTTTTAAAACCTTGCACCTCTTTCTATATTTTCGACCTTGGAAACTCTTTTTTCTAACCTTGCCTCGCTACCTCTCTTTTCTAACCTTGCTGACCTCTTTTTTCTTAACCTTGCGCCTCTTTTTTCCAACCTTGAACCTATTTTTTCTAACCTTGCACCTATTTTTTCTAACCTCGCACCTCTTTTTCTAACCTTGCACCTCTTTTTTCTAACCTTGCGCTTCTTTTTTCTAACCTAGAACTAGCGTCTTTTTTCTAACCTTGCGCCTCTTCTTTCTAACCTTGCACCTCTTTTTTCTAACCTTGCGCCTCTTTTTTCTAACCTTGCACCTCTTTCTTCTAACCTTGCACCTGTTTTTCTAACCTTGCGCCTCTTTTTTCTAAAATCTTGCACCTCTTCTTTCTAACCTTGCACCTCTTTTTTCTAACCTTGCGCCTCTTTTTCTAATCTTGCACCTCTTTTTTCTAAAATCTTGCACCTCTTCTTTCTAACCTTGCACCTCTTTTTTCTAACCTTGCGCCTCTTTTTTCTGACCTTGCACCTCTTTCTTCTAACCTTGCACCTGTTTTTCTAACCTTGCGCCTCTTTTTTCTAAAATCTTGCACCTCTTTTTTCTAACCTTGCACCTCTTTTTTCTAACCTTGCGCCTCTTTTTCTAATCTTGCACCTCTTTTTTCTAATCTTGCGCCTCTTTTTTCTAACCTTGCACCTATTTTTTTAAACCTTGCACCTCTTTTTTCTATCCTTGCGCCTCTTTTTTCTAACCTAGCGTCTTTTTTCTAACCTTGCGCCTCTTTTTTCTAACCTCGCACCTCTTTTTCTAACCTTGCGCCTCTTTTTTCTAATCTTGCACCTCTTTCTTCTAACCTTGCACCTCTTTCTTCTAACCTTGCACCTGTTTTTCTAACCTTGCGCCTCTTTTTTCTAACCTTGCGCTTCTTTTTTCTAACCTTGCGCCTCTTTTTTCTAACCTTGCACCTATTTTTTTAAACCTTGCGTCTCTTTCTTCTAACCTGGCACCTCTTTTTTCTAATTTTGCTGACCTCTTTTTTCTAACCTTGCACCATTGTTTGGCATTTTTGCCCAAAAGAATCGCCCATGCAAAATGCCAATCACACGTTGGATCTCAGCTTTGTGGTTAAAAGGAGCTCTGAGCACGGATTTGAACTTTTAATTGTACTGGACAAAAAGAGCACGAACGTAGCAGAATTGGACACGCTCGGATTGTAATTACCCAAAAAGCCAGACAATTGCATGGCTCAGAGATTTTTTTAAAACCACGATTGGTCAGAGCTATGGAGCAACAAGCAAAAATTGAAACCTACGGCTTGATTTTCACAATTAATTTTGAAACAACATGTATCCCACATTTTTCTTCTTTATATAAAGTGTCTAGGCATTTGGCACGGGCTTTAGCTTTTTCCACACAGTCAGAAATGCTGTCATGAACATTGGTACTGCATGCCCCAACATCTCTGTTGTCATTTCCCTTCCCCTCAAGCTTTTTGAGTTTCATTTTCCACATGTTGACTGGGCTGTGCCCTATGCTTTCTTTATGTTCCACTTCTACTCACATTACACATTTTATTGAAGCAATTCCCTATTGAAGCCATGGAGATGAAGCAGCCAGATGCTCAAGAATCCCAAGAACTACCTGTTCCTCCTGAATTACCACCGCCAGCTTCGGCCCCAGCATCTTCTACCACTGAGACTCTCACACCTGAAGAAATGGAACTCATCAAGAAGCACCGAGCTGCTACAAGAACTTCCTCTCGTAAAAAGAAACCTCGAACAGATCAAGGATGGGACGATTTTCTTTCAGCACTATCAGCCAAGGATGGCGAGCTCTCTGATTTTGGACTTCAACAGCACTACGAGCTTCACCTCAAGCCAGAGCAGATTTTCTTGCTCTTAACATCACTACACCCGATGCTCTTCACTATGATTCTGATAAAGGCAAACTTGAGAAGATTGACGTCACCAAAAAGATACCATGTACAGACCTGCAATCAGTAGAAACCCCAACGCTCGAGATTCAAGAAGCTCAGATCAAGGATGCCATGCTCCAGTACCACCAAACCACTTTCCTACCCAATCATCGATTCATGCTTGAAGCTTGCAAACAATTTTACTCAAACACCATCCTCAAGCAGTACTAAACCCAGATTCAAATGGACTCAATGGACCCCAGAATCAAGACCATCAAGGCCAAGCTTGCCAACAAATCTCTCCTACTTCGAGGACTACCAGCCGCTGGATTCACCAAGAACAACCTCGACTGGAACCTCAAATACTTTTGTGAACTAGCCAAAGTACCTTTTGAATCTATTTTTCCATGAACAGCCATATCATCGACACAGCCTCCGGCATCCTCAGACTTGAATTCCTCACCGAGAACCAAAGAACACAGTTCTTCACCCATGTCAAGCAGAACAGACTAGATGGGGGATTCCAGCAGAAGAAGTACAAAGTCAAAGTTGAACCAGATTCTAACGCCGGTGATCGACTTGCCAAACAGCCCTTCTACACCCTGCTTGAGATCTTCAGGAACATTTTACCAGAGGAAGAGAAAGGCCCCAGAGGCCAGCTCCAGAGCGACATCAACACCCTAGATGCCCCTTCCAGTTCATTATTGGCCCAGGTATCCTACATCCTCCACCTCAGATTTCCAAGAAGATATGTTTGTGTCATCTTTGTCACCTCCCGGTACCTCGAAGATATTCAATCCAACTGGCAGGCAACATTTGACTCCAACATGGACAAGGCCAACCAGCTCATCCAGGCACTTTCCAGAGCAGCTATCGACAGAACTACAACTTACAGATTCTCCTATGACAAAGCCAAGTTTCCATCATCAACTTCCCCCTATCCCATCCTTTTCAGACATGTCGCAGTCCCTTGCCAACCTCATTTCAGCGCATCCTCAGCTTCCACTACAAGGTGCACTTGGCCTATCAAAAACTACTCAGCAGCTCTTTCATCATTACCAGATGACACAGGCTCCTTTGGTAAGAACTCCAAGTCCAAAGGTCGAGGCACTGCTTCTTCAAAAGGTACTCAATCCAACAAGGGAAAACAATCCCAGGGTAAACCCAAGGGCTCCTACTCAGATAGATCCCCTGATCAAACTTTCTATGGAAGAAGATATGATGACAACTCTGATTCAGGACCCCCAGGATCCACATACCGAACGGGAAAAGGCAGACCCAGACCTACCACTTTCTACAGCCAGGACTCCAACAACTACCAGTCGTCAAACCAATCTCAGAACCAAAGCCAACTACAATGTGTACCTCCTGCAGTTGTCTCCTTGCAACCAATCAACAGTGCTTTACTTGTGATCAAGCCCCATTACCAGACACCTCCAACTCTGAGGTCTCCATGCCAATCTTTGACCATTGGTGACCAGGTATCCCCCAAGATGGAAATCAATGCTCTCAACTCCTTGGACAAGGGCAATGCCCACTATGCCAATTCCATCTCCAGTTCATCAAGAATGAGAAGAACTTCCATCAACAAATCCTGCCATCCTCCTTTGAAGGACAATGATCCTCCAGTTTGACCTCTACCCCCACCAGCTTGAAATTGCTGAAGAAGATTCCTGTGTCTACTACTTCAAGAAATCTACAAAATCTCTCCCCATGAAGTACAGCCAGCTGGACTTTGACTCCTTTAACTTTGAAGATTGGCCACTATACTTCGTTCTCTTCTACCACCTCGACTCCAGGATTGATGACTGGCTACCAATTCCACATCCAGGCAAACTACCATACAAACTCCCTGGCTTTCAGGAAGATCAAGCAGAATTCACCAACTCAGGATACCCTATCAATGAGAGACTCCTCGCTGACCACCTCTTTGTATGCCAATGGTACTCAGAAAACATCGGCAAGTTCATCAGGTACAACCAGAAGACCATCATGGACAACTGGCAGATTTCCTTCAAGGAGAACCCAGACATCCACCCGCAAGAGTTGCATCCATCCCTTGGGACATCTTAGTTGCATCATCAGCCCTCATTGCCGTTGATGCCATTGAGGACAAATCCCTTCACCAAGATTCTCTACTGCTCCCTACAGGCTTTTCAGATGGATTTTTAGATGCCATACTTTCTCCACTTCAACCTCGACCCCACCTCGATTACATAGGATCTCCATCAGACCACTGGAAAACTATCAAACGAATCCGCTCAAAATATCAACCCCGTACCCAATCAGTCAACAAACCCGACGGTACTCCATATCTTAAGTCTGAAAAATCACAGATCCTCGCCCAGCATCTTCGATAATGTTTGGAATTCTAAAACCCTCCCCGACCCAATCGAAGATCCCATTGCTCCCCCACAACCAGACCTCGATGCTTCATTCACAATGTTCGAACTCTATCGTGCTTTCCGCCGCACCAAAACTGGACATGCTCCAGGTCCAGATAACCTCCCCATGGAAACATTACGGCTCCTTCCACACCCTGTCAAGAAATACCTCCTCGCTTACATGATTGTCTCCTGTTGGGCACTGCCCCTGACCATGGGAACCTCAGTAACGTAGTTGTGATTTATAAAGGCAATCAAAAGAACAGCAGATCTCCTTCCAGCTATCGCCCCATTTCTCTTGCCAACTCTATCTACAAAGTCTTTGCCTGTATGATCCAACAACGCCTGTCCCATTCCATTGACTATCTCCTCCACCCGAACCAAATATGGTTCAGGGCAACGCCCTCTCTCCACCCCACTTTTCCTCTTGAGGCGACTCACCGAGATTTTCGAACGTCATTCCACTTCCTTGTATATCCTCTTTCTGGACTGGTCACAAGCCTTTGACTCCATTGGCCACCAACACCTTGCGGCAGCCCTCCGCAGATATGGTATCCCCCCTTTACTCGTCCAAGGGCAGTTATGGCACTCTACCATAATGCCAAGTTTTTAGTTACCGATCCCACTTGCGACTCTTCCTCATATCTTCTCTCCAGAGGCATCAGACAAGGATGCCCTCTCTATCTCTTTATTACCATTGTTTCAGCCCTGACTGATCTCCACTCATTTTTCCAATACTCCTTGGACATTTTCATTCACACACCCACTTACAGATGTTGAATATGCCGACGACACACTTCTCATCGCTCGGACCAATGGTACTCTTTGCCGCCTTTTACATCTTCTCCAACATTTAGCAGCAAGAATTGGTCTTCACCTCAATGGATCTAAATGTCAACTTCCACAATCCACCATGCAACTCTTCCAGTTTCCCTCTCACTTGTCGCCGATTCCGACACTCAATGCAACTACCCCCACTGTGCTCCCTTCTTCTACACTACTCCCTCATCTCTTGATGTTCCCCTTGCTCCACTCACCAGTGCTAAATATCTCGGCTCATACATCACTCCTACCTCATCGTCAATTTCAGACGTCAACTTTCGTTGTTCTCAATCCTCCTCCGCCTTCAAGACAGTTGATCCATTCTTTCGACACCCACTTATATCTCAGAGATTCAAGCTCCGGGTCTATACCCAAATCGTCCAGTCCATCCTTCTCCACGGCTCCGAATCTCAAATCTACTCCCCAGCACAAATTACAAAAATTGACAGCCTCCATTACAAAGCACTTCGACAATTTTTCCAAATTAAGAGCCTCTGCTACCACCGTGTTCTTTCACCCGCTGATTCTCCCTGCTCCAACGAATTCCTCCTTTCACTTGCATATCCTGTCCTCCCATGGTGCATTCCCTCTTCCATGCGTATTTCCGACTCCCGAATCAAAATGCCTTGGTCATATCCTCCGTCACCCATCCTCAGCAGAATCTATTCTCATGTTCAATCCTTTTCACTCCCTCCATACAATTTCTTCCCCTTCTTTCGAAGGAGCCCGTTTCCTTCATCTTTTGTTACCAATTACAGAAAATCGCGAGCAATGGGTTTGTCTAGCCCCCAAAAATTGAAATAAGTAACCAGCTTAGGGCCCGCTGCTGCGGATGTGTGGCTCAATTTGAGCGGCATATCGTTCCAAAAAAAAAAGTGTCTGCCTAAAAAACGTTCATTTTTTGGGGCCTCTTCTTGAGAGGCCTCTACATGGCTCTCCAAAATGTTTCTGCACGCATTTTTTTTCCTCCAAAGTGCAAAATGGATGGATATGGTTGAATTGAATGCAATTTGTCAGCTGAACGCGGCTGAACCATGTTCCCACTACAAAATGCAAATCTCATGGGGGCGGTAGGTTGCGCTACAAAATTCAAATTGCAAGTAGTAACACCCCCTGAAAAAATGTACCGGATATTCATGTTGGGCATGGTTGTATTTTGTAGTGGTGCCCACTAATTTGGTTTTACATTTTGTACCGAACTGTGTTTGGCTGGACATTGTATTTTGTAGCGTGGCCTCTTGGGCAGGCGCTATTAATTCTACAAACTTCGAGCCTAAACCCTCCCCCTATATTCCAACAGGGATCATCCAATGTGATTCTACTTGTCCCCTGCATTGACCCTGCATTGGCTGTGGCAGGTGTGTGGCGTTCCAACACTTATCGCAAAACTGCAACTACTGCTTGTCCCATTTGGTGAGTTGTGCTCCTTGGCTGCAGCTGACAATTTGCTGAGCACTGCCAGTTGCCTCTGCAAATTGCACTGCCAGTCGCATGGGCAGCATGGGCCGCATGGGTAGTGAGTTACAGTTACAGTGGCAGGTGCTGCTCCAATGCGTATCGCCGTGTGGGCGAAGCACACATACAAGGAGTTGCGAGGGGTGCATCCTTCAAGGCGAGAAGGATCGACCGTGTTGCCACATTTTGCAGGGTTGCAACGGTTGCAACGGTTGCAACGTTTACAACCCATTATAGCTAATCTATGGCCACAAGGGGGAACATTGGTTAATCTATGTTAATCTTACCTATATTTTTACAATATCTATGTCATAAGATTCTGTGAATATTGTTGCTTGATGTTACTGTCTGGTTTGCAGTTTGATCAGCATAGCTGCACAGCCAGAGAATTGAATATTCTGCCATGCATACTCTAAGGCTGCAACGACAAGTGCTGGAATCCTTGATCTCATATTGTGCCTTCAACATCCGTTGAACAGGGACAGAGATGCATCAAAGAATGTACAGCTTTGCTTCCACAGTCAGCACTTCAAAAAAGCGGCCAATGTGCTGTCTCGGTGAGCCAAAAGCAAAAATGGTGTTTTTTCAGCACACCACGGATTTGTCAACCAGAGAGAGTTCATCTGCTTATCCGTTATCTCGTACATTACGCAAGTTGGAAGTCTCTAAACTTTGGCTGGGGAAGCCTCAATGCTGACTCTGTGTCACTTGTCTGGTGCCTTTGTCAGTATTGAGAGTGCCTGGACCAACGAGTGCTGTGGCAAAATGCGAAGCATTGTGATTTGGACCTCAAAGAGAGACACTTTGCTGCGCGACAGTGGCATTCTGCTGGGCGACACATCATTCCGGCCAGACAGCTTAGACAGTTTGGGGTGTGGAGAAACTGCTGGCAGGTGTTCTATGCTGGCCAACTAGAACACCGTGACAGGGAGATCCAGCACAGGAGATCCAGTGTTTGAATTCAGCCTATTGTAGATCCAGCGTGTTGATCTTTTGCGTGCTCAGTGCATGAGTTAAGTTATACTAGTTATATAAGGTATGCAATTAGCAACATTTGCAGACGGATACTTAAGACACATTTTGAACGATTTTGAAACTGAATCAAGTAATGACATTCAGTTCGATGCGTTTGAAGCAGCTGAAGTATGATCAGTTGAGCTGAAGCTCGGGCATCACGGGCATCACCGGCATCACCAGCATTGCCTTGTTTTTGACAACAGAAGCAGGCTGATGCCGTTCTTTCATTCGCTTGGCAGTGCGGGTCTCAGTCTCAGGGAAAGTATTGTTCTGTCCTGTCATTTCTCAACCTCTTGACAGTAGCTTTGCAGTTTTTCAGCGACGACTGATATGAGTCAACACTAGTCATGTAATACTTATTTTCGGCATAGGTTTAAATGATCTATTAGAGGGTTTAGATATTTTCAGATGCTGTCGGCCAGCTGCCAGCTGCCAGTGACACAGAAAGTTTGTGGAAACTGTTTCGAAAGGTTTCAGGTCTGGAAAGTCTTAGTGAAGCGCTGGTGAGCAATTGGGAATTTGAGGCGACAATCCAGTGGTTTTGCACAATGTGGTAGGCGCAGAGCGTTGGTATCTTAGACTTCTTTTGAAAGAAGCTTAGCACAGAAAGGAATCAAGTGAAATTTACCACGGAACATCAAGGAACAGAGAATGTACATTTGGAGGATCTGCAAAAAGCATGAGTGGTTTCATTCATGTGTCTTGTCATGCCCAATCATCCCATATCTATTGGACTGCTGAACGTCGTATGTCCTGGCCTGCTGCTTTGTATGGTCTTGTGGTCTTAGTCTCTTTGTCTTTTGAGGTTGCGATGCGAACTCTGCTTCTCTCTACAATCTTGAAGAGGTGATTTTTTTCACGGCGTTTCGCTTTGGTACTACTTGGAAATCCATACTGTACGTCTCCTCTCTTCAAGCTTTTGTCGCAATGGGTTTTGGTCGCGATGGGCACAAACTTTGCTTTCCTCGTCATACCAACTCAACACGGCAGATACGAGTCATCCAGCGCTATGTGCAAGATCTTCTGGATGCTCGAGGCTCTCAAAACTTCAATTGATCTTTGGGGCGGACAAGGGATGTATGCGACAGACAAATGTGTACAAGAGGCAATTTGAGGCAAGAGGTTTCGCAAACAGTGACTGCAAGATGCCGAATGTATGTACTGCTGGTACGTTGATGTACGCTGGCACAGCTGATCATTATTTTGTATTATTTAATATGATGATGATGATGATGATGATGATGGGGATGCAGATTAGACCGATTGTGCAGCCAAAAAGCAGAATGTGACAAAGGAATATATTTTCCCAGCAGGCGAAGATTCTGAGCCGCTCCTCTCGCCCAAAGACATTGGCATCATTACTCCTTATGCACGGCAGGCTGGATAGAATGCACTTTCTGTGTCTGGGCATTCAACACAGACAATCTTGATGCAGCGCGAGAAAGGTATGTGCATAAAATCTGTACTTTGCACACTTGTGTGTAACAATTCTGCCAGAAACGTCTTGCAGTAATTCTTGCATGTACAGCAGTGATGGGTTTGGTCCTTGCAGGTGCAGCTGCTCAAAGATCAGATTTGCGCTGTGAGTCCGGTTCTGAGCACAGAAGCAGAATGAAGCAGGAGACCTACGAATTGGGACACAGAGCGCATGTTTACCGTATGGATGTACGCTTAGTGAAGCAACCACTTGCAGCATTTTAGTTGCAACCACATGACTGAAAGTGGCTGCTCATTGTGTTTGGTGTACTGCAATGCTTTGCGAACTGGCAATGGCAATACATGCAAACTTGCTTCACAAACTGCCTCAAACATTTAAGATCATTTAAGCAGTGTGATTGCATTTCTATCAATAAGCAGTTTGTGCACATTTGCGTGGTATTTGAATCATACTGACATTTTGACGGACACCTGCTGGACTCCATCTTAGATGATTTGCTGGGAGAGCCAATTTTGTCTACACTTAACTTATAGCACAAAGTTTGGGGCTCTACACTATGACTGTTTCTGCTCTTTTGCCTTTTGCTGTGTCACGCGATGTGCTTGCGTGTTTGTGCTTTCCATCACACATCTTCGCATATGCAGGTTTCCAGTTCTCTGAAATTGACGTGGGGACCGTGGAGCACTTTCAGGGTCAGGAACAGATGAAAGCTGAAAGACGCACAGTGAGCGTCAAAATCTTTAGTTTTCTTTATGCTCTATCTTGGTTTAGCAAGATAGGTCAAGCAAGGCTGTGTCAAAAAAAACATGTCTTAGAATGCCAAAAAATGACACCCTCTTGTCGCGAAGGAGCGTCGAGTCATTATTTTTTCGACAGTGCGAAGCAGTCAGCATGCAAAGGAGCGGACATTGCAGGATTGTACTTGTGACATGCAGCAAGTGACGCAAGTGTTCAGCTCGCACTAGTACCAACCTCCTGGCAGGAGAGAGAAGAAGGCAAGGAAGTGCGATCAAATTGGTCTGGAAGAAGTGAGGAGCAGTCATTGGGACTTCAACAAAGGACAAGACCACACTATCCTCAGAAACCGTTTAGAAACCTGGACATACCTAGACTCTTCTCTGATTTTGCGGATGTTAGAGCTTGTCTGGAACGACTCAAGTTCCAAAGCTGCTGAAGCCTCATCGGAGAAACATGGTCGCAAACGATGGCATTCCACTCCGGCACCGTAACATGGGTGAGGCTACTACCACAAAAGCCTAAAAGCATGGTAGCAACTTCATGAGGAAAGTGCAATCAAACTGAACCTTTCCATTCTATTCTATGCTGGGAGTCTGAGACAACACAGTGATCTACAGTATATAATAGTTCATATATTCGCTTTTTCAAATCTCACAAAACAAGTCATGACGGGCTATGGCCAGAATGGCCAAAATGGAACCCATGGCTCCAAACCCCGCCCTCGCACTGGCATTGCCTATGAAGCCGAGGACTTTTTGTTGTCTGAAAACTAAGTTGACTGATGAAAGTTGCATTGGCCGCGATGCGTTTGTTGTGATGTGTTGGATGCGCGATGCCTGAATTGCAGAAGTTGCTGACGAACTCCTGCATGTACATGGTTTCCGCTGGTGTCTGCGGCATGCTATAATCGAAATTCGTTTGGGCGAGGTATGTAGGGTGTGATGACAATCCTGACTGTGATAGGCATTGAATGATGACCGTGATAGGATGATGACGGTGATGAGATAAGATGGAGGTCGGATGAGCTGAAGAAGAAGAAGAAGAATGATTATGATGATGATGATGATGATGCTGATGATGATGATGATGCTGATGATGATGATGATGCTGATGATGATGATGACGATGCTGATGATGATGATGCTGCTGCTGATGATGATGATGATGCTGATGATGATGATGCTGATGATGCTGATGGTGATGATGCTGATGGTGATGCTGCTGCTGCTGATGATGATGCTGATGATGATGATGATGAAGATGATGATGGTGATGCTGATGCTGATGATGATGATGCTGATGATGCTGCTGCTGATGATGATGCTGATGATGCTGATGCTGATGATGATGATGCTGATGATGATGATGACGATGATGATGACGATGATGATGACGATGACGGTGATGATGCCGATGATGATGATGATGATGAAGACGATGACGACGATGACGACGATGACTGCGACGACGACGACGATGACGACGACGAGGACGAGGACGAGGACGAGGACGAGGACGAGGACGAGGACGAGGACGAGGACGATGACGACGACGACGATGATGATGATGATGATGATGATGACGATGATGACGATGATGACGATGATGACGATGATGACGATGATGACGATGATGATGATGACGATGATGATGATGGTGATGGTGATGTGAAATGAAATGAAATGATATGATATGATATGATGAGGAGGACGACGACGACGACGCCGACGCCGATGCCGACGCCGTCGACGACGCCGATGCCGACGCCGACGCCGACGACGCCGACGACGACGACGACGACGACGAGGAGGAGGAGGAGGAGGAGGAGGACGAGGACGAGGATGAGGACGAGGACGAGGATTATGATTAGGATTAGGATTATGATTATGGTGACAATGGTGATGATAATAATGATGAATATATTGCTTTTCGGTTTCTTATTCACGTCGCTTCGCGACGGCAACCGCCCGCACCGCATCGTTGGGCAGCCGCTCGTAACTGCCAATGATGTCGGCCATTGAGACCAAAAACATCCGAAAGTACTGATTGTCGGAA
>Ga0126342_10001138_pt1 | contig 35614 bp, 33 predicted proteins | sample Cyp1metagenome_FD_92528 | JGI IMG/M metagenome (GOLD analysis project Ga0126342, IMG submission 92528) | Coral microbial communities from Lord Howe Island, Old Settlement Bay, Australia - Cyphastrea 1 metagenome | ecosystem: Host-associated > Invertebrates > Cnidaria > Coral ...
AGTTCTTTATTGAGTTACTGATTTTGGCTACTGAGCCATCAGAGAAAATGTACAGTAAAAACAGCTTTATCACCCACCTCTTCAGGCACTCCATTGGATTGATGTTTTACTGGTATGCTGAGGTTTTGGTTCCTTATATTTAAAGGTTTGGCTCGTGTTCTTCAAACCTGGAATCACTAAAAGTTATATCTAGAATCTAGTATAAAACATCTATTTTTCAAAAATGGTTTGTTTAAGTTTAAGCAACACTTTGTTGTACAAAAAATATGTTTGTCTCAAAGTGTTTGCTCCTTCAAAAAGGCAATATTGTATCCCTCACGACAAGACAAGATTCCTCTAAAGAAAAATGTTGTTTTCCTTAGGAAGAAGCAGATACTATTTTGTAGAATGCAACATTATTCTTCTTGGCAGCTCTTGCATGCCACAGATACAGCATTTCTTGAAGAAATGTTGGTATTCCTTTGAACAGACATGTTCATTTTAGATTTTGAAGGTTCAACTTTTCATTGTACAATGTAATAGGTTGAAAGACGCAACATTCTTGTAGTTATGCATTATATCTTGAAAACACTAGTCTAACATGTACTAGTCTTTCAAATAACATGTATGGTTGAAATTTACAATGTTTTCAACGCGAATCGTTCCTCCTCCCACTAGTCAGACATCACTTGTACAAAAATGAGCAATATGCCATTCAAGGATGCAATACCCCTAGCAGGAAGTGTGCAGCCTATAGCTAGAGAATACAGCCAATTTTTGTTCAATACAGCCTACAGCCTATTATCTCCTTTGAAAGGGGCAGCAATTGTGCAGAGCATGCAATAAATCTTTCAAACATGTGCTTGTATTTTGCATTTTCACAAAGGTGCAGTACACAATTCACTGCATGGTTGTCTTCAAGATGCATGATCTTCTCAAAAAAACTTGTTCAATATACAGCAGTCTTTTCGGGAAGTACATGTCTCAAGTTTCAGCTGCGCTTTCATGCGCAAATAAAGTGTATTGATTCCTTGCAAGTGTGTTACTTTTTTCAACAAGGCAACGCTTTTAAGGCAAAATAGATATGATGCCTGGAAAAGGTCTAGATTCAATCGTAGTTAAACCATCTTTTGAAGAAGTGCATGTTCAATCTGGACATGTTCTTTTTTGAAAAGCACTCATGAACAGCATGAAAGGATGCAGAACACTTTTCAGAAAATGCAGAATTTGCAGCTGGAAATTGCACTCATGTATGTTCAATATCAAGTACATATTTATCGAGAAACATAAACAATTGTGAACAAACAATCAATATGTCAAATAGTGTGTATATATATACATACATATGCTAATATGTACAGCAATACAATGCAGAATTCATTGCAGGCATCAAAATCATTGTATATAGACATGTGTTCTTTTCCAAAGTGCTAAACAACAAATAAAGCATTCTTGGAAAGAGACAACATCTTTGTAGAAAATGTAGTATTCTGGACAGTCGTGATTTGTGGCTTCATTTGCAAACCATTTCCATATCTCAAAAAAACTGCAAAACCAATACTTTCACTACTCCAGCCCCCGCGGTAGTCCGCTCTCAGGTGGTGAAGTATTGGCCAATTTGTCCATAGGTCCATAGATCTATATGGCGGATCAATACATATAGATACAATTTCTTAGGGGATGAACATCCATAAATAATATAAATACCGGCTATTTTGATGTGAACAGAAGGGGTACAAGGTAACTTGACCTATATACATATATAATCATATATATATATATAGATATTATAGTATCTTTTGTTGGGAGATCCAATCTGGGGATAATCCAGCTGATCTCATAGGAACCTTCTCCCCGAATGGAGGTTTTACTGCAAATCATCCCAATTATGGGATGGTTTTCCTAGTTTTCCAGCCACTGTTGTGTCCCATTCATGAACACATCAGTTGATACATATAAATATAAATATAAATTTACATATAAATATACATATGTGTGTATATATATATATGCCATGGTCAACAGTTGGATAGCCTCAAGGCTCAAGCTGCCACGTAGCGAGGTAGGAGTGTGGTGCCCTACCGATTGAGCCATGGAGTTCTCACATGGACCTTTGACCCAGGTCGTGAAGTACATCTGTCCATCTCCGACCGTGTGCCCTTGCCACACTACCGGGTTACTTGTATCTTGACGGATTTGACTGTGGTCTTGATGGGCGTCTTACTTGTTGTCTTGGCTTGCCGTGTTGACTCTTTCCCGTTCCCTGGTAAGAGATGGTTCAGGAAACCAGACTAGCAGGGATACGAGTAGAGCAGGGATATGGGTTGTTTCCTTCCATTGCTTTGTTTAGTCTCATGAAAGCTGCCGTGGCGGATATACTCCTGTTTATCATATACTGTCAATGCTCATTGCAATTTTTGCGAGCTAACTCCAAAGCTTTTTAGTATCATGCTTCACATAGGTGCCTGCTCTTCTAAAGGTTTTTCCTTGTCTTTATTTGCTTGCAGTTGTTGCTTGCTTGATATTAGTTTAGTTATCCAGTTGACAGTGGTTCTCGTTGTACGGTCTTCCAAGATATGTACTTTTCGAAGCAGCTCTGACGGCATGGCTGTTTCTGTACGCCATTGTCTTTCACTCGACAAGGGGCAACCGCGCGATGTGGTTTGTCAACTGATATCCTTAGTGTGACATTTCCCTGTTATACGGCCAGGACATTAGTTAGCTGAGTGCTTGCCATTTTCGGTTCACCCCCATCCTTGCACCTCGTACCCCCCCTTAGCCGGGAAGGGGCGTTGGTGCTGCGACTTCGCTCGCGCGGGATTCCGTCAACAGTTGGATTATATACCTAAAAAGAAAGGGGGATGGCCAGCAATCCGTTCATGTCGATGAATATATCTAATATATCCATTTTTATTCCATTATGAGGATTCCTATTTTGGGATTGATGACCGCAAAGCACATATCCCCATATCATATCCTGATTTTGGGTTGCACATCCCAATGTGTCCCCATCATATCCCCATTATTCTTGGTTTGAACCATCCAACACTGTAGTATTGTGAGATAAAACCAACATATATTATGGAGAAACTATGGCCATTTACACCCCACTGTCTGTTACTACTGTATGTCCCATTCTATACTTTGATATTCTCCCATGTATTCTCACCAATGCATTTGACCATGGCATTATGTCCGTATATCCCAGTATACCAGTAGTACCGCACAAGGCGGTGGCGGAAGTTTCAGAAATAGGAAACCTATAGGAGAGGTTGGTTGTTGTGAATCACGGATGGCAGAGCGAAGCCAATGATGGACCGACAGGTGGTTGAGGTCTCCTCTCTTTCTCTCTCTCTCTCTCTTTCTTTCCCTTTCTCTGGCTACCTACCTACCTACCTATCTGTCTATCTATCTAGCTATCTATCTATCTACCTAGCTATCTATCAATCTAATTCACTCTACCCTAATCTAATCTAATATAATCTAATCTATCTATCAATCTATCAATCTACCTGTCTACCTATTTAATATTTACCTAATCTATCTATCTATCTATCTATCTATCTCTCTCTCTCTCTCTCTCTGTCTATCTCTCTGTCTGTCTGTCTATCTATCTGCAAGCTTGAAAACGAAGCTATTCTGCGAGACTTCCTCAGTTTTTGAACTTGACAACACCAAAAACGCAGCAATTCAGCGAGACTTCCTCAATTTTTGCACTTGACAACATCAAAACGCAGCAATTCTGCGAGACTTCCTCATTTTGTAAGTTGACAACATCAAAACGAAGCAATTCGGCGAGACTTCCTTCAAAAATGGAAAGTTGAGTGCAGAGCTGACGGCCTCGTACCACCAATGTGTTTTGCGATTTCTTGACTCCACCTGTCTAAAGTCACGAAAAAGTGATACCTGGTCATACGACGTGCTGCACCTGTCACGCAAAATCATCTCAGCAAACCTGAAGATCTGCTCCAAAATGCAACCCCTCTCAGGAAATCAGCGCCCGGATCTCCTAACAGCTCTGATGAACATGTCTCTTGTACTTCGCCTGCCACGGAAAATGCATCTTTGCAGATCCTCTTCAAATGTCCCATGCCTGCCATCGTTTTTGGTAATGCTACAAACCCTCACGTTTTGCTCACTTTTGACAAGGTCCACAATCCCTTGCGCCTGCCACGCGAAAGCACATCTGCACGTCCAAAAGTGCTCCGTACCCCAGAAGTTTTTTACACTTTTGACTTCGATATGTGCTTCGCGCCACAACGGCGTACACTTTTTCGACATCGCAACTTCCAAAAGTGGTTTTGTACATTTTGACTTCGAAATGTGCTTCGCGCCACAATGGCGTGCACTTTTTCGACATCTCAACTTCCAAAAGTGGTCCGGACCTGGTGTGTTTTGTACATTTTGACTTTGAAATGTGCTTCGCGCCATAACGGCGTGCACTTTTTCGACATCTCAACTTCAAAAAGTGCCCCGAACGTGAGGTGTTTTTAGCTTTTTCATTTGCAAATGTGCTTCGCGCCACAACGGCGTGCAATTTTGCATATCTCATCTGGCCAGCTGGCTCCGCACCCGCCGCTTTAGCGAGCCTACTTTTCGACCCTCCGGAGCCACATTGGAAACACACTGTGTTTCGCGACTTTTCTACCTTTTCGCGCACCTCGATCTTCTTTCTTCTGGATCTTCTTTCTTCTGAGACTTTCTCTTTTTTGAGGCTTTCTCTTTTTTGAGGCTTTCTCTTTTTTGATCTTCTTTCTTCTTTCTTCTTTCTTCTTCCTTCTTCTCTTCTCTTCTCTCCTCTCCTCTCCTCTCCTCTCCTCTCCTCTCCTCTCCTCTTCTCTTCTCTTCTCTTCTCTTCTCTTCTCTTCTCTTCGTTGACTCTTACCACCTCTGCTTTTCATTTGTCCATATTGTCGGAAGTTTGACTTCTAAACTTCCTTCGATAATATTCCCATTAATACACGTCCATTAAGTTCCATTATAGCTGACAACATTCACCATTTTGGCTGGTTAAGCCCCATTTGTTCTTGGCTAAACCACCATTTTTGATTGTTAGATCCTTATTTTTCTTTGTTAAAAACTCTATTACTCTGCGATTGTCCCATCAACACAAGGTGGGGCCTCCCAGTTACAAGTTGGTTTATAAAGCCCAAAACGATAGCCGTATATATATATATCTCTCTCTCTCTCTCTCTCTCGCCCATACACCATGGTTCACCAAATTATAAGTCAACTTTGCTATCACAAATCAGTATACATCCCATAAAAAAACCTCTGTATTTTTGTTTGTTGAGTCAGCATTTTCCATGTCACATCAGCAGTCCCGAGGCTTTGGTGCATCTCTGGAGATCCACCCAGCCTCTCGGAACGCGCAAACCTCTACGAGTTGATGAGCGATGAACCAGGAAAAAAAACGTGGGATTTAAGTTGATTTAAGTGATCAACAAAAACTTGGGGATTAACTGAGATTTTTTGGGGTTTGAGGTGATTTGAATGAGAAAAATCAAGTGATCCAAGGATTTCATGAATACCTTAATTTCTTCATGGATTGAACCATGAAAATTTCGGTATATACCCTAGGTAAACTAACATAGATATAGAACATAGAACAACACAATGGTTTTTGTGGGAAAATGATCTTCAAATGGTGGGTTTTCTATCAATGTTACTTTACAGGAGGGAAAGTGATTCAACTTGGGGATTGACGAAATTGTGGATTTAACCAAGAAAAATCGAGATAATTAAGGGTCTAAACTAGCAACATTTAGGGTATCTAGCAAAATTAGGGATTTCACCAAATGAACAATTAGGACAATGATGGTATCATGAACAAAAATGGATTTAACCAGCAAAGAATTGGGAAACCAAATGGGATTTACTCATCAACGATGGGAATCTATCTGAATTTGCTGATTGGTCACCATGTTGTCTCTTAAAATTGCCATTTGGAGCGTATGCCCCATTCTTGCAGACCAATCTCCCATATGGATGTACATATACATACACAGATAAATCGTATAGATAGACGTTAATTTTTCAACATGGTAAAGTGCCATCAAATCCCATTCATATTCCATTAAAACATGAAAAAAACATGATTGAACATGAGAAATGAATCATTTTTTCATCTCGCCATTGATATTTCCATTGAATTTTTCATTGATATTTCCATTGATATTTTCATTGATATTTCCATGAATCATCGTCTTAAGACGTTTTGTGTCTCGGTTCCACCTCAGTGAAAAAACGACGCCGGAGACACTTCACTCAACACCGCAGCGCTGATGGTCCAAGTGGACGAGACACATTGCACCTGTGAAAACAACATCTTTGCACCTAAAAAAGACAGGTGAGAAATGGGAAAAACCTATTGCTGTCTTGTTAAAATTGGGCTTTTACGATTGCAAAGGGATCAGCCAACAATCCATTGGGAATGTTTTCAGTGCACGGAACGAGGGGGGTTTCAGCCATCATCCCAACTCACTTTCACTCATATTTTTCAGAGGGGTAGGCTCAACCACCAACCAGATGTTATATTTCAGGTTGAGATATAAGTGGCTGAATTCTATGGTATATGGTAGATGTATCTATACTTAATGGGGGGTAACATTTTATGGTTTATAAACCAACATTTTTCCAGTCGTTCAAAATCCATGGTGGGGGGGTAACATTTTATGGTTTATAAACCAACATTTTTCCAGTCGTTCAAAATCCATGGAAATCTCCAGACAACAAGTATCCCTATCGCATATGCTCAATGTATGGAATATTAACAAACATGTACCCCAAAAATCAACCACATGTACCATCTGGTTATTTAACATAGCCATGGAAAATCACCATGCTATTTATAGGTAAACCATCTATTTCTATGGGCCATCTATACCATGGCTATGTCAGCCATAACCAGAGGGTAGGTAAATATTCCAGCACCATGGAGCACCTGGGTATGGAAATCTCTGGCAACGACAGAAAATTTTTGCATTTTCCCGGCCGTCATCTCATGACGTCCGTCGAAGGCTTTTTCGGGATGGCGAGGTTTGTGTTTTGTCGGGGTAGCCTGAGTTGTCATCCAAAAAAAAACGACAAAGTGAAGAATTTCTGGAATATTTCCAACTTTTTAAATCAGGTTTTTTCTCGTAGTTTCTGGAATTTCTGAACATAAATCTGGAATATTTCTGGAATAAAGCTGCAGTTTCCCAAATCTGGAATATGTTCCAGATGACGTGAAACAACTTTCACTTTGTCACTATAGACAATTTTAGTATTGAAACCCATGGTGACTTGGGAGTGTCACGTTTTAGGAAACCACCAGATAAGAATAGTAAACACAATGAATGATAGTAATCAATAGTAGTCATCAACATCAGCATCAACATCAAAGCCAACAACAAGATCTTGATGATACAATTTTAGTGACAATACCAACGATAAGAACAGCAATACTGTAATGACAATAATATACAATAATAATAGTTATTACTTACTGGCATTATCCCAAATTATGTTGTACGGTTTAGTGGCAGCGTAGGAGGAATTTGCGTATGTTTCTATGTTTGCACCGCTTTGAAAGTCTATGTGACCAACAGCAAAACCAAAGCTTCAACTCAATTTTCATATGTACTTGTATCTATATATATAAATATATATATATGTATGTATATCAATCACTATATCACATATATAATATATGTGCATATACATCCACTGTATCTTTCATATCTAGGTATTTCCCGCTTTGTTTGTGTCGCTTGTGCTTGCCCAGGGCGAGTTTCTTCGACAACTCTGAGGTGGGAGTTGGTAGTTGGGCTGATGATTATTGGTATATTTACAATAAATACATACATATATATATATATAATCATATATACAATATTATGTATATACATATATATTAATGGTATACACATATTTATTGCAAAACCATTTTTGGATACCCCCCTTTCTGACACATCAAGATATCAGATGGTTGATTGTATAAGTATATATATATATATATACTCACATTGGGGGGTGCGTGACCCTGTTATACAAATATATATATATACATAAATATATATACACATACACACACATTTACATACACATATTTTTGCTGATGATATTCATAATAAATACATTTTGGCAGCCATATGAATCCATTACTAATTTTACCAATAATCATGTGGATCGGTAATACTAATTTAACATAGAATATTTTGGATTCCTATTATCATTTCATAGTGTGTGCCCTCTGGTAAACTAACACAACCATGGAACATCTCCATTTTTAACAGGTAAAGCAACTATAACCGGACCATTTTCCATAGCTATGTTAGTTTACCAGAGGGTAATGAGGCCAGGGACAGCATTTGTTCGTTGGTGTGGTGGGTGGTTGGTGTTTGTTCGCCTTTGGTTTTGGTGTGGTTGGTTGGTGGTCGGCGTTTTTCTCGCCTTTGGTGTGAGGCCAGCGTTTGTTCGCTGGCGTGGTGGTGGCTGGCGTTAGTTTGTTCTCCTTTGGTTTTGGCGTGGTTGGTTGGTGGTGGCGTTTGCTCGCCTGTGGTGGCCCCGTGTTTGCTCGCTGGGTAGGTGGTTGGCGTCAGTTCAGTTTAGTCGTTGCTGCAGGTTTCGTAGTTGCGTGTCATGGATATGCTGCCTGGGATGCTGTCCCTGGGTCTTGCTGGTGCTGGCGTCCTAGTTCTTTCTGAGTGGTGCTATGTGCTGCTGAAGTGGCGGGTCTGCTACCATTGCTTTGGGCTGTTGGCGTGCTCCCGTTTGTAGGCAAGGTGTCGGAAAGTGGCCTGTCCTTTTGAAGAAGTTGGTCGAGTGCTGGCTGGGAATCTCACCTTGCCTAGTGGCACGGCATTGCCCGTGATTGTGGTGCATAGTCCCAGTGGTGCTTCTTCACGGGTGTTTGATTCTTCCACCGAGCGGGTTGCGGACGGTTGGTGTTTTGGGCTTGACTTGTGCTTGGCTAAAAGTTGGTACCCGGTCGAGGTCGGAGATTTTAACTCGTTAGTGGTTGTGGCTCTTTCGGCTTGTTTGGGGTCTTCTTTTGTTTTGCGTCCTTCCTCTTGTTCCTGTTTCTGCTCTAGAAGGCCACCAGAAGCTTGCGGGGAGGGCAGCAATGACGTTTCCGGAGCTGACCTGAGATCTGCTGGTGGAGGTTGTGCCGGTGGACCACGACTACTGCTGTGAGTCGTTCAACCAACCAACCAACCAACCAACTTCATATATCCACCATGAGATTTTCCCAGCCTTTCCTGGCACGGCAGGCTATGGGGAGTGACCCTTGCAGTCGTAGTCTTCCAGGCGACTTGGATCGGACGCCGACCATTTGGGGGTTTCCATACATGGGGGTACCCAAAGTGGACGGTTTATATTAGAAAATCCTGATAAAATGGATGAAAAATGGGGGAAACAAGAAAAAAGTGGAGATCATGTTCTTTTAAACTATGGCTATGCTTCACTTTTAAATCCAATCTTTGAAGAAATTGAGGCAGTTTGAACAAGCACGACTGATCTTTTTTTCTAGCACTTTTGGGAATCAAACAGGATGGCGGGAGTCGCCGATGTAAAAGTCGCGGATGATTTGTCCGTGATAGAAATGTTGACTTTCCAGCCAGGCTCGAAAAGGGTAATAGGGGGAGGATATTATCATATACTACCATATGTTATCACAACTTATCATAAACTATCATAAAATCGGTCAAACCCATGTATCACCCACCAATTTAGGTTACAACATGTGAGATCCATGCTGACCCAGCAACATGGGCAAAAACTCACTCCGAAAACTGTGAAAAACGATGTGAGACCCTGCTTGGATGTGCGTCCAAGTAACCGTATTATATCGTATCAATGTATATTGATATACGCTATATATATGTTTACAGTACATCTTGAGATTTATGTATTGATATATTGATATACGTACTGTTCGATTGATCTGGTGTTTTTCTTGTAACCGCTATATCAACATCAATCTAACGGTGCTTCATCATTTTTTCTCACATTTGTTGTCCATAGCTATGGAACAAACCAGAAGATAAATCCCATTCAATCGCAATACTAACCCCATTGATAATACAAATCATATATTCCATTCATATCCCACAAGGAAAAATATAATGATCCCATGACGTTCCTAGCTATGTCAGCTATGTTTGTTTGAGGGCTGTATGTTTCCCGTAGATCCCTAGGCGCAGCATTGGGCCTTCTGTGGCCCACGGCAAGAAGATGCTACGGAGCAGAGGTATCTTCGCTGCCCTGACGTTTGCCGCCCTAAAGTTCTGGAATGGTTGCGTATTTCCATATGTCGATGTAGGCAAGCATGTATGTATATGTATATGTATATGTATATGTAATATGTAATAATGTAATATGTAATATGTAATATGTATATGTATATGTAAATATATATATGTATATATATATATATGTAATATGTGTATGTATATATATATATATATGTATATGTGTATGTATATGTATATGTATATATGAATATGTATATGTATATGTACATGTATATGTATATCCCTTTCAAAATATTTTTCAGAGGGGACGAGAGATTTGAGCCCTCAGGAAGATAAGTGGTGGGCGAACGTCCGGGTTGGAGACAACATCTTTTAAATACGTCAAATGGTGGCTTAAGATCATTGAACCACCACAAAGTCAAAATACAGATATATCATGATTTTAATTATACCTATAAATAATATCATGTCTAATTTCTAAATGTTATTATACCGGTTGGTGGTTTGGAACATTTTTTATTTTCCATAATATATGGGATAAGCCTTCCCGACTAATATTTTTCAAGATGGTTGAAACCACCAACCAGATAAGTACTTACAACTCCATTTCTGGAATGTATAATCCCATTGACTAATATTTTTCCAGATGGTTAAAGCCACCAACCGATTATTATATCTATAATTAGAATTTGATTCATTTTGGTGGTCCCAGACAGTGACCACCATGAAAAACTGTGATCTCGTCGGCAGTCTCATTACGATCGAAGCGTCGAGTCTCGCATTTCCTCGGTGAGTTTTCGAATGATGTGGAGATGATGTGGAGAATCTAAGGTGAACATATGAATCCCAAAAAAAAACAAAGGATTTTCAAGAGCTCTACTACATTAAAGATACCCTCTGGTTATTTAACATAGCTATGGAAAATGGCCCATTTACAGACGATGGCCCAGCTATAAACCTCCATTTAGAATGGATTTTCCAGTTCGCTATGTTAAATAACCAGATGGTAAATCCTTTTGGGAGATGAACCTCATTGAACATCCATAAAGACCAGTCATTTTGCTGTGCAAACTCAGGGGATCCCCATGGGTTCTGACCCATCCCACATGCGACGTCAGGTCTGTGTCCAGAGATGCGGTTCGGATGCTCAGTGACATAGGACTTCGTCTAAATGATGGTGTTTTTGACAGAAATCAACGGGAAAACACCCTCTGGTAAAGTAACATAGCTATGGAAAATCACTGTTTTTCATAGGTAAATTGTGGTAAATCAACTATAAATAGGCAATTTTCATCCATTTTCCATAGCAATGTTAGTTTCCTGGAGGGTAAATGTGGGTAAAACAATTTCATAAACCATCCCCCAGTCATCACCATTTTTATTGTTGGTATGTTTACCATTCCCACATGTGTGGTTTATGGCATTGTTTTACCCACATTATAGTAATGGGTTCCTAATATGTATACACTATATGCTATTCTAATATATTTTATTATACCAATATTAATGGGAAAAACATCTGTAAAGGGGGTGGGTATAATGGAGATATGATGGCGATACAATGCATTGTAATGGATGCTAATTAATGTATTTGGATAAATGATGATGACATGGGTATATAACAATGGTTTCATTGACGAGTATGAATAATTAGATAATATATGAACTGGGATTCATGATTGTAGAATATATTATTTTCAATTTCGCTATGTTATTGTTTCATTTTTTATTTTTATTTTTACTACATTATATTGTGTGTGATATTTTCTGTTGTCGTATTGCATTACCTTGTATAACGTTTGTTTTTTTGTATTTTCTTTATTTTACTTGTTTTGTTATATTGCAGTTTTGTTGATTATATGTGGGTTCTTGATCATTTCATATTATGTTATGTCATTTTAAGTTACGTATATTTAACTTTATCATATTTTTTTTAAAACAATATTGCTATATTGTATTTCTGTTTATGTGTTCAACATATAAATTACCGTTTTTATACGTTTTACTATGATAATCATTATGATATTTTATTCTACTCTATTTTGTTATGTTTTATTTGTTTGTATTACGTCAAAAACAAATCTATTTCGTTTTATTGTGTACTATATACAGTAAATATCGTTTATATCTTATTCAATATATGAAGTATATACATATTGGTCAAACAGTTGGAGTGATTTTTTGACAATTTTTCTACATATTTTGCCAGAAACGGTGTTTGTTTTGACCATCCGTTTGCCCTTTGTGCTGAGTCCTTCAACTTCCAGCGCCTCCGGAACTTGTTCCTTGGTGAATGGAAAAGGATGGGGAACAAAACCAGTATCTCTATCCAACGGTGTATATATATATAAAGGATTATATAGGCAGAATATATTAAGTATACAATGTTTATTTCATTTCGTATATGGGATATCTAATATATTCTATATCATGAAACCAATACATTATAGTGTGGCAAACCCGATGCCATAAACCATCCCCAAGTCATCACCATTATAGTATAGTAATCCGGAGAAAAATGGAAACGTCATTTATCACACTAGCTTAGTATTTTCGTATCAATTTCGTTTTTCTGTTTGTTCGGGCATTTCGGGCATTGCTACATATATATATATATATTTACACGGAATTTACTATATGGCATATATAAGTATATTGTATATGTATTATATTGTATATGTACACATAAAACCAAAATACGAGTGGTGATTGGGAATGAGATACTGTATCAATATATAACCAACCATATATTTTTTTATGGATCTATATAATATATAGGGAATATAAGGTGATATTTTTTCGCCACCTTGACATTATAAAAACGCAGCTAGCACGAAAATTCCGTTGCCAGGGGGATGGTCACAGCACATCTGGGGATCAAAACCGAATCAAAAACACATGGATTTTCTCTACATGTGGCGGGGATGAGCACTGATGAACTTCCAAAAAGTAGCATCTATGAAAATTTTGGTGTTTACCAGCTACTCAGCTGCTCACTTTGATTTGCTGATTTTATGATTTTTGATGACGCTATCGGAATCCGGCGTTTGGGAAATCGTTTTTTTCAAAATGGAGTAATCCTGAAACTCTTAGAATATCTATATGCTATAATGCTATATTGATATTTAGCTGATATACGTATATACATATATGTGATCATAATAGTTTTCGTTTTTGCTCAATCACTTTGCTTTTTGGGTTATGGTTTAGTACATACCCAAAATAACCAGCACTGAAGTGGCAGTTTACAACCCAGTTTTTTCACAACATGTGAAAACACACATGGTGAAAGGAAAGAATGTTCTTAGTACATCTAACTTGTTATTGTGTACTGCATTTTATTCGGGGCCATTGTTTTGTCGAAGTGGTAATTTCTTGCCATCAATGCCATCAATGGATGGAAAGACTGTTAAAAAAAACAGAGTTTTCTCCACATTGAACAAATATGAACAAATCATATTCCCATTTCTGACAGTTCGATTCTACCCGATTCTACCCCTAACAAATATCTATAGACCATCTGAACAGTATTCAAGACCCGTGTGGCTTGATGATATAGGGGTTATACGACCTATAACATTTGGGATTATCACAATCCATTTTTTGGGAATCCCCATGATATTCCCATATGTGAATTTATTCCAATTCTATTTGCATGATATTCGCACTATATCACTGTTGGTGAAAACCACATTTTTGAGCTCTGCGCGTTCCCAGGAAAAAGACGCGGCCCTTCCCAAAACCGTTGGGGCACTCAGAGTACATTGGCGGTTGAACAGGTTAAGAATCAAACATAGAATGATTTAAGATGGCTCAATATGGCTTGAAGTATCATGAAATATCATGAAATGGCGATAGATCTATAGCCAATAAAAGATTAAATACCACCCATTTCAGGCCCCGCAAAGTAAATATATAGATTATAGATTCATTATATTCAATATTAAACATCATCAATTAAACATTATTAAACATGTTCGGTGCAACCCTGACGTTGCTCCGCGCCGGAATCGCGGAAGCGTTGCGTATTTTTGAAATGCCATGTCGGTGGGCTTTCAATATGTAGATGTATATGTGATCTATGATCATCATCATCATCATCCTTTATGAAGATAAGTTGATGCTATAATATATCATATGCAGCATATTTGCCACATGGGTGGAGGATCTTTTTGATCCCTTATGAAGATAAGTTGATGTGATTACCCCATTTAACATATTATATATTTGTCGGAGGGGGTGGTGGATTTGTTGATCCCTTATGAAGATAAGTTGATGTGATTACACCATTCAACATATTTGTCATAGGGGGTGGCGGATTTATGATCTCTTTGATGAGATCGTGATCGTGATCATGATGATGACAATGATGACGAGACCATGGTGATGATGGTGATGACCATCATCATCGTGATGATGATCATGATGACGATGATGATTGATATTGATGATGATGATGGATGATGATGATGATGATGATAATGATGATGATGATGATGATGATGATGATGACGATGATGACGATGATGATGTTGGTGATGATGGTGATGATGGTGGTGATGATGATGATGACGACGATGATGATGATGACGACGAGGATGATGAGGATGATGATGATTGTAAGGGTGGAGCAACGTCCGGGTTGGACGGAACATGTTTAAACATTATTAAACATTATTAAACCAGGATTTCGTTCAGGAGGAGATGTCCAAATTGGATTCAACTTCCACGAAAGCCCCCAGCTGGTGGCACAATCATGTTATATCCCAAATATATACATCCCAAAAACGTATCCTATAAATCATTAAAATCCACTTAAACTTTAGAATCTTTATTTGATTTTTTTTCATGTGGACTTGTTCCTGGATCTGGATGTGGCAATCATGGCGAATCCAGTCCTTTTCAGGTGCTGGAACATTCCCCATCAGATTCATTCGATCTTTTTTCCCAACTGTAATCCTCAATGTATATGGGGATTTCCCACGTTTGATTACCAGACGGCCTCTATCCACGGAAAAGTAGTTGGCACCCCCAAAAAATCGCAGGGTTTAGTCATCTGAACAGTGGCTGCTAAACCCCAATTTGTTGGCATCACTTCTAAACCCCTATTTGTATATATGGAGGTTTCCATAAATGGGGGTATCCCAAAATGGATGGTTTATAGTGGACAATCCCACAAAAAAAATGGATGATTTGGGGGTAACCCCGTTTTAGGAAACTTCCATATATATATACACGTATATATATATATTGGTTGGTGGTTTGGAACGCTAATTTTATTTTTCCATAATATATGGGATAATCCTTCCCATTGATTAATATTTTTCAGAGGGGCTGAAAGCACCAACCAGTATATATATCCGGTATGATGTAGGAGGTTTCCATCTTATACTTCTAGGATCTCGCCACCGACTTGTGCAACTCCAGGGCAGGGCCGCCTGCATGGCAACCTCCAAAACGAGTCGCTCAGCGATCCATGGCTTGGCTAAGCCTAGAGAATGTGACAGCGTTTGGTGAAGTTCACTTAAGGTATATGGACTATATATCTACGTATAGATTCGGTCTTGTCATGGTTTGATACATAAGTCAATATATATATATATATATTACGCGGTTATAAACCATTGACAAACTGAGAAGCGCCCTTTGGTAGTCAAACGAGGCAAGCTGGGAGATTTTTTTCACATATTATTCATCACATGACATGCTACAGAATTTGTATCCAAATCAGTCAATTGCTGGTTGGTGGTTTGGAACATAACTGGATTATTTTCCATATATTGGGAACAATAATCCCATTTGACGAACTCATATTTTTCAGAGGGGTAGGTATACCACCAACCAGGTAAGCTTTGGCATGTTTTGATCATGTATTCCGAATAAAATCCTAGTGTATGTTTCAATCCCTTTTTGAGACATGTATCTTAGTGGATAGCCATTCTTGGAGGGACCCCCATCACCTGAAATGGTGGCAACATCCCGCAAAGGCTCAAAGTCCATGATTGTTGGGTATCCATTTGGCATTGCTCGTTATGTAGATACTGCAACACTTAATTGGCAAGATCTCAATCTTGTTGGCCAGTTCTCTATTGATGTTACATCTTTTGAAGTCTGCAGATTTGGGAAATGATATTCATGGTTTGTCTCCATGAGCAGAACTCATGAAAGGAACAATCCTTCAAGGATATCATTGGGCCACAGATACAAGAGGAACTAAGGAGTCAGGGATGATTGAAATCCCTGCTAAAGCGACTCCTAAAATCATTGGGTAGTCATATGTAGTCGTGCAGTTCTGGATCCAAAGATGGAAAGTACCCCATTAATAGATGATTTTTCCAGCTATAAACCTTCATTTAGTTCAGTGATTTTCCAGCTTGCCATGTTTGATTACCGAAGAGTATATCCTCATAAATATCCCATGTTTTATCCATATTACCATATGATTCCCACATATTCTCTAGTATCAGCATGTATCAACCATCATTTTTCTGATCTCATCATGTTTCTTACTGAAGTACGCCTAGTTAGCAGCTCCCCAAAGTCGTGGGGCTATCACAGTGATTAAGTGGCTTATAGCCTCCTGTAAACGAAGATGTGGAGTTTACCCACCATGTGCAGATCTATTTTCCAAACGCTTTCCCCATAGCTTCTCCACATGTACCAAGGCGCCACCTCCCACAGCAGAGGACGTCGGAACTTGCGGAGGTTATACCAGCTACATACAGCTACAATAGATCACCATATGTACATATATATATATTTATATTTATATATATACATCTAATGGCTGTTTTCGAGATTTTTGGGTTTTTCAAACATTCTTTGTTAGTTCATGGTAGTTCTTATCATCCCTTGATGGATTTTTAAACGTTTTCACATCATGAAATATGCCAATATCATCGGCGAGGAGGTGATGACCATGGAATTCCTGGAAAAAATGAACCTCTGTGAGGAGGCCGGTTGAGAGCACGCAAAACACAGCCGGGATAGCAAAACACATGGGTTTTATATGGGAATATATGGGAAAATCATGGGAATATATGGGGATACACTCTGGTAATTTAACATAGCTATTGAAAATGGCCATTCATAGTGAGTTTTCCCATTAAACATGGTGATTTTCCATAGTTATGGGACAGTTTGCCAGAGGGTAAATAAAGTACAGGAAAAACATGGGATGCAATTTCCAGAACATCTGAAGCCATTTTTTCCGATAATTGGGATTGACTCCCCAGAATTTTGTGTGGGATTCCCACCCCGTTTGTTTAAGATGTGCATATTTTGTAAATGTGTTGCTTGCAGCGCTGGAAAATCTCTGTTCATTGGGGACTATTCAAAATCCATAATGTGGGAAATCAATGATAAACCAACCATTTGGGAATGGTTTACACCAACTATTTATGGTGATGACTGGGGGATGGTTTATGAAATTGTATTACCCACATTAAGACTTAAATTGATATGGTATCGTATCCCATCAGTTTCTTTTATCACATGGACCCCGCTGACCGGCTTACTAGATGGTGCAACCCATTTTTTTTCCACCATCAATCACCATGTTGAGCTCATATCCCCAACTCCCAACCCAACAAAACTATATATATATATACATATTGACTGGTCGTGGTTTGGAACGTTTTCTATTTTCCATCTCATATATTGGATAATCCTTCCCATTGACGAACTCATATTTTTCAAGATGGTTAAAACCACCAACCATATATATATATATACATACATGTATATTGAGATAACCATCAGATTTCAACCATCATTTCATCATCGTTTTGATTTTGACAGCCATCATTCAACAATCTCTCAACATGAATATATATATATATATACATATTATGACTAAAGAGTGTGTCCACCTTCAAGTAACCAACAACTAACCAAAAACTGTCCGTAAATTATATAATCATCAGTTCACCAACCAAGCCATTCTCTCGGACCCCTACCCTCTATCTCAAGGATCATCCCACTTAGTGGCTGGTTAGTAACCATACTTAATTGATCTGATAAATGGGATAACCCACTTACTCACTAGGATTTTTCACCACTTACGATTTGTTGGATGATCATCCAATTATCCTCCGGAAATCAAACATCAACTAATCATCAAATTTATCCACAAATGAATCAAACATATCATAGATTCACCATCCAAACCATTCTCTAAGAGACCCCTACCCCCTAGCCACCCATCCTAGCTATTTCAACTCAGGCGTCAGACGCCCGGAAGTTGTTGAGAGAGATGAGAGAGAAGGACTTACCACCGGCCTGGGACCCGAGGTTGGTCTTTTTTGTGACTGAAAGGGAGGTTGACAGGTTTCTTATGGCTTATTGGTGCTTTCAAAATGTTTCAAACATTTTTTATTTTCCATATATGGGACAATCCTTCCCATTGTCGAACTCCATCATTTTTCAAGATGGTTAAAACCCCCAACCAGTTGTTGGTTGATTATATCACAATCCTTTAGTTGGTGGTTTTAACAATATCACAGTCCATGGCATTGTGGACATTTCCGGCTTGCCGATGGTCTCCTCCAAGGACATCCATGGACTGGGATGGGCGTTTCAACCGATAATTCATCAAAAGTCATAACTGGTAAACATACAAAAAGCTATTGAACATGGCCACAGAAATAGTGGATTTACCCATTAAAAATGGTGATTTTCCATAGTTTTGGGACAGTTTACCAGAGGGCAATCATATATAATCATGCTTAATATATGGGATAATCCTTCCCATTGACGAACTCATATTTTTCAAGATTGTTTTTTAACCACCAACCAGTCATGAAACATGGGAGATTACCCTCTGGTAATTTACCATAGCTATTGAAAACCACAATGTTGAATAGATCAATAATCTATAAATGGGCCATTTTCAATAGCTATTTTGACATAACCAGAGGGTAACCTGTATTAACCAAGCCATTTATTGTTCGTGTTAATGGACATGAATCTTCGCATGGCTTGATGCTGGTTTCAAACACCTATAGGGAGCTTGCCATGGGGACCATGGTTCAACAACTGAATCGGGCTGCTTCCAATAGTTTTGAAAGTTCATGTAATGTAAGATCAGTTCATGTAAATCATAGTTTTTGAAAGTTCCAATATATTCATCAATGATTTTCACGTTCAAGTATCAGAAATGAATTCATCAATTTCAGAATCATGATGAAATATGATGAAATATGGGTTTCTTATGGTTCGCTACATTTCCTAACCAAGAAAGAGGATGATGATCCCAATGAACAAATGATTTTCATGTTTGGTATGGCTTGAAAAAAACACCATCTATATAGATCTATATAGTCTATACTGTTTCTCGTAGAAGGTATACAGATCATGCTGTTCCACGTGGTTTCACGTGGTTTTTATTGTCATAATAGCATATATCAGATGCGCAGTCACCGGGAGGTCTTTCTTGTTCGGAAAGGATCAAGATGGAAAAGCCCAGTACTCTTCGAGCATTACCCTGACATACCCTGACCATTTTGTCTAAACGCTGAATGATTCATGGGTCGACTTTGGGCCACCACGGCCCTCGTTCAACAAGCGGTCCCACGGTAGCCAGGTGGTTGGGAAACTCTAATTCATAAGCTTTTACGACTGGCTCCTGATTTTATGGTGAATATAGATCACCCTAGCCCAATTCCTTCCAAACTTTCGCAAGATGCTGGTTGATATGTGTATATATATATATACACATTTGTTAGATTATGTTAATCATACATGACTATCTTCGGTAGTATTAAGCCTTATCGACAAGCTCTGACCAGCATTTTGAATTGCATCTGTCCTGTGCTCAGGTCATGTATGCATATCACAGTGCGCTCGCAGTCTGCGCCAACGTCGCCTGACTTAGGGCTTGTCAGGGAGGATTCCCAGTCAGCATGGTTGTTCACATAGTGACTGGTGACTGGTTTACAGGGGAAAATATGATACCATGGTTAGATAATGTTAGATAAGGATAGCCTCTGGTAAACGTTTACATAACTATAGGAAATCAGCATTTTGAATAGGTAAATCAACGAACTAAATGGGGTATTTTCAATAGCAAACTGGAACAAATGACCAGAGGGTAATATGGTGAAAAAATACCAGTTCTACTGGTCAAATCATAGTTGAATTACCAGTGATTTTTCGAAGTCAAGGTTTACCCTCTGTTGATTTAACATAGCAAACTGGAACATACTTATCATCGCGAACTGGAAAATCACAATTTATTATAATAGGTAAATCATCTATCTATAATGGTCCATTTTCGATAACTATATTACTTTACCAGAGGGTATAATCCATTTTAATGACTTGGATGATGTCATAGAGTGGCCCTATGACTTTTGGGAAACCCCCATATACTGTAACTGCTCACGAGTTTGTTTCGTCAATGGCATTTTTATTGTTGAGAAGCGGTTTTGGATGAGGAAATGCCCATGTCAGCAGTTGCGAAGAGAAATCGCAGGTACGGGGAACTAACATTCTTCAAACATGATCTCACCGGCTTGATTGCTCAAGCCAAGCCCATGTGCATTCAGAGCGCCATGGTGGGCCATGGCCCACCCTGTTTTCGCCTTTGGCTGCACCTCCCGCCCTTTGGGGGTGTTGGGGTAAATTTGTGACTTGTTGGTGTGAAATTTCAACTTCATCCTGTGGACAGATCAGGCTGCATTTTTCTCTAACTTTTGTGTTGCTGGCATCGCGGTTTTTGGCTGTGTTTACTTCCAGGGCTCAACGGACGTGGGACCCCAACCGGAGAAGCATGAGCAACAATGCTCATTTCTAACCCTTGGGTAGTCCAACATGGCTATAGGATGCTTTTTCTTTAAGGAACATACAGGAGCATCATGTTGTTGGGTGTTCCATTGTGAGGTTTCCCACGACATCAACAGAACTCATCAGATTTTTGTTGGGTCGAATAGTCATTCTTCTTGCCTCATTCCTCGCGCCTGGCCCGAAAAATCGTTGTCGGTTTCAAAGCCACTTTTACTCTAATCTCGATTTTCTTGAGGTTAAATCACCATTTTAGTCAATTCCAAGTAAATTACATCTAGACCTACCCTGATATGCACCTACTTTCAGTCACTGTCAGTGTCAAGGTTACGCCCACCATGACTTCAATGACTGACTATGGCGGATGTAACTAGAGTGATCGGGGTCTATATCCCCAGTTACACGTTGGTATATAAACCCAGTATAGTATAGGTTTATGGTTTAACCCCCCGTAAACCAAAGAGTTCACCAAGTGATGTTCGTCAACTTGGCTATCGCTTGGGGGTCCCACCTTGTCCTGTGCATGGATGTTCCAATTGGGGATGGTGTATAAACTACGGACCACTGTGGATCATGACTGCAATCCCAGATATCATCCCAATCATCACCCCAATAGTAACAAGTTAATCGCAATAGTTGCAAGGTATATCATTCTATATCACAATTTCATCCTAGTAATCCACAATTCTCCCCGGTAAATGTCGGATTTGCCATGGTAAACAGGGTTGCTCCAAACCGTTAGAGGCACATCGTATTTGGGGTGTTGGGGGCAACCCTACTTAGGTACCCTCCAGGGTCTTATTTGGCCAATCATCATTTTTCAACTGGCAACTCTTGGGGTATATCATATCCCAATTGTCCCCCTTATTTTCCCTGGTAAACTTCCCTTTACCATGGTCAAGTTACCGCCCAGACATTGTCTTATTTTGCTGCCACATGTTTATTTTTTTGCGCTGGAAATCTGCTTGGGGCCGTGCTTAAGGCCACTGCTTGGCAAGATGCTAAAGAACTCCTTCAGGCGAAGTACGTGGGGGAAGTGGATAAAAAACGGACGGCTTTTTGGGCCACGAAAATGGGTATTTTTGGGCCACTGCAAAGATGCGAATCCCTGGATTGTTTGCTTGGGATTGAAGAAGAACTGATCATGATATCATATCATTAACAGGTGTTTGATGAATATGTGAGCTAACCTTTTCAAAATTTTGATGATTTCCCAGTGATTCTGAGAACGCATTCCTTTTCGTAAATTGGCCAATGTCCTATCGTTATAAGATGGCACAAGTGGGTCATCAGAATGCCAAACCTCTAGGCTGCTCTCCAGTTATCTCGGCCGGAGTGCTGGCAGATTCCAATGTCTAAGCCTCATGGTGACACTCCAGAAATCTGACATGGAAGTCCAATACGAGTAGAAAGTTACCCTCTGGTAAACTAACATAGCTATGGACAATCACCATTTTTTTATGGGAAAATACACTATAAATGACCATTTTCAATAGCTATGTTAAATTACCAGAGGGTATAAGATCAGTTGATAGCATGAGTGATATGACAAATGTGGACAATTACGCAATTACGTTTAAGGAGTCAACACCCCTCGGGCTAAAAAGGCGGGTTGAGCTGTCCAAAAATATGAAGACTGGCTTTGAACGTAATTATCTTTTGTAGACAAGAATGCGGTATTTCGACTCGTAGAGCAATGTGTGTTGAAAAATGTGTTTGTATATACAAATAATAAATACATATATATACACATACAATGAATATAGATATAAACATGGATATAGATATAAACGATATAGGTATGATATAATGTCATATCATATCATCTGATATATGTATGTAGTATATGTGTGAAATATATGTCGTTTGTATATGATACATATATATAATATACATACACACACACTATATATATATATATATCTATAATATATATATATACACATATTATTCACTATACATATATATATATATATACACTTTATTCAACACTGTCATATACATATATATATATATATATATTACTGTAGAAAACGTGATTCTCGGTTTTCGATTTGTCAGGAGATGGAGAAGGACCGCTTGACGCCGGATCACACGGCCTATCACTACACCATGGATGCTGGACGAGGGGGGTCAGGACCGATGGATGGTGATCCGGAAAAATAGCAATGCATTAATTTAGGTGAAAACTATATAGCACCCCCAGAAAAGTTGGAAATCTGGAAATATGGTTGGCAAATATGATCGAAGTACCATCCTGGAAATATGTTATTTCTTGGAGTCTTTTTTGGAGATTTCTATGCAAGACAGTATAGTTTTTATTCCCAGATATAAGAGGAAACGAATCGAATTTCATAGGACACCGTATAGGTGTACAAGCGCTAGGGTTAAGTCGCATCAGCTCGTAAAAGTCGTATCCGGAGGCCGTGCGCCTGGGAAAAGTTCAATCTTGGCATCACCACAACTTTTAGTGATTGAGTGATTTCATTGTTTTGGGGCCGTGCGGTCGGAAAGAGTTCAATTTTTGTTCCATGTTTTGTATTGCGGCAGTTTTTAGTACTTATTCCCCAGATAGCTGGAAACTATAGGGGTTCTTACTCCTCAAAGGTCAAGTCTTCGGTGGCGAACTTTCGGCAAAGGTGCTGCGCAGGGAGCTGCGTAGGCTGCTGCTGGCAGTGCAGTGGCGAAGTCTGGCAAAGGTGCTGTGCTGGGTGCTGTGCAGGGTGCTGTGCAGGCTGCTGGCAGTGCGGTGGCGAAGTCTGGCAAAGGTGCTGTACAGGGTGCAGGCTGCTGTGCAACAGTGCAGTGGCGAAGTTTGGGAAAGGTGTTGTGCAGGGCGCTGTGGAGGGTGCTGTGCATGCATGCTGCTGTCCAGCAGCTCGCTGTGCAGGGTGCTGTGCATGCTGCCAACAGTGTGTTTGTGACGTCTGGCCAAGGTGCTGCAGGGTGATGTGAGGCTGCTGCGCGGTGGCGAAGTCTGGAAAAGGTGCTCCCCAGCACGTGCAGGGTGCTGTGCAGGTTGCCTGGGAACCAGCAAGATCCTCGCGTCTTCAAGATTGGAAGCATTGGTTTGAACCTTTGGGAACCGCTAGTTCCTAGAACTGGGAACCCGTGTGTCCAAGATTGGGAAGCATTGTTTCCAACGTTTGGGAACCGATGGGAAGCATTGGTTCGAACCTTCTGGAACCAGCAGTTCCTCAAACTGGGAAAATCGATTCCAGTGTTTGGGAACCGCTAGTTCCTGGAATTGGGAACTTGCGGTTTTCAAGATTGGGAAGCATTGGTTCCAATGTTTGGGAGCCGCCAGTTCCTAGAACTCGGAACCCGTGGTTCCAAGATTGCGTAACATCGGTTCCAATGTTTGGGAACTGCTAGTTCCTAGAACTGGGAGTGGTTCCAAGATTGACAAGATTGGGAATCATCGGTTCCAATGTTTGGGAGCCGCTAGTTCCTAGAACTGGGAACCCGTGGTTCCAAGATTGGGAAGCATCGGTTCCAATGTTTGGGAACCGCATGTGCGAGACGTATCGGTGACAGATTTAATGGGTCCTAAGTGACAGATTTAATGGGTCCTAAGTATCATGGGCTGATCATTCCAGGTAGGTTGGTTTCCCTCGCAATCTCCTAGGGTAGGCACGCAAAAAATGTGGAAAATCAACCACTTGTAAACCATTTTCTTGGGGAAACCATGGGTTTTCCACATCAAACTGATACTTTACCCTAGGGTAAATTATCATGACCTCACTGTTCTCCCTCATTGGAATGATGGTTGAATAGCAGGGGTAGTTATCCTAGTATAGCCGAACTCTTCAGGTCAGTGAATGAGGATGGGGTGGGGTTGGGTAACAACGTACGTTGCACTTGCTTCGTCACTGACTTGCTACGCCACTTACTTGCTTCGTGACAACATGAGGATGGGGTGGGGTGGGGTAATAACGTACGTTGCATTTTGGACGCTGATGAAAAGTGCAGTGCCAAATTCTCTCTCATCTCACACCAATGGTAAAGCCAGTCCTTTGATGTGGGAATACATCCGCAGCCAACAATGGCGTTCGGAACTTGTTTCAGAGTCTTTGCTTGTGAAAACAGGCCAAGCTCTGGTAAAGCTGTGAATGCTGGCAAAGTAAAAAGATGCGCTGTCAATTCGACTCGTTTCAAGCACAGAAACACTGCAAGGGTTACAACCTGAAGCAAAACGCAACATCTTTAATTGGAAAACTGGGTGTGGCGACCGCTGAAGGCCGCGCGCCTCGACTTGTGGTGGATTCCAGTGTCTGTGGTTTGAACGCTCGATGCGTCATTCCAAAACGTTCCACTCTTCCAACAGCCAAAGAAATTATCAGGTGTTATCCGCTGCGAGAATGTCAGAAAGCACTTCAAAGTTTCTCGATAGATGTGAAAGCAGCGCACAAGCGCATCGTGCTGCACCCTGCAGAACAAGGTCTGGTTGGGTTCTCATTAGACAATAGACTCTTTTTCTATTGAGTTACACCATTTGGTGCAGTATTTTCAGCTTTCTGGTGGGCGCGCGCCTGGGAGGTCTTCTCCTTCGAATTTTTCATCACATCATCTCTGGTTCAGCCATGCAGGTTTTCTTTATGTGGACGATTTTCTATTTTTCATGGAGGCCAACATGATGCCAGTTTCCGCAGCCCTGGTATGCATCATGTGCCAACTCCTGGGTATCCCAATCAGTTGGAGAAAGACGGCTCTGAGTTCCTGCATTGATTACATTGGCTGGCAGTTTAATTTCTTCACCGGGATAGTTTCCATTCCAGTGCAAAAAAAATCACAAGTTGCGGGATTATATCTCCCATTTACACAGGAGCTCCTGTGGACTTTGCGGAAGGTCTCTTTAAAGAGGCCGGTCAAGGGAAACAGCAATGGGCCACGGCCACGGCTATGGAAAACCACCGTTTTTGGTGGGAAAATCATTATGTACGTGTGTGTGTGTATGTGGAAGAAATACAATGCATGTACATTGTATATGTGTATATATATATATATACACGCATAGATATTAAATATGTGTAAGATATTTATCGGGCATGTGAATCCGGTAAAGCGATAAACATGGGGAAAATCATTGCCATGAGATTATTTTGATGACTCATATTTTTCAGAGGGGTTGAAACCACCAACCAGTATATATCTATATATATATATGAAATTATATGAACCATTTATGTATGGGTGTATGTGTGTGTGTGTGCGTGTTTGTGTTTAGGTTGAACTATATCTTCACGATTTTTCGTTGAAAGGTGTGCATTGTGATCACCTACAGTCGGCCCACATGACTGGATTGAAGGGATCATCCTAACACGGTCAATCTTCAGGTGATTTTCTTTTTCAACATGTACCCAGATTGGCAGATTGGTCTATCCGAAAATGGGGTGTTCCCATAAAATGGCAATTTGAGAGGGAAAAACATGGTTAACCCATGGATTTAGGGGTTCCATATTTTCAGACAACCCATAGACTGACTTCAGATATCGGTCCGATCATGTCATGATGTCCGATCGACTCGTTGATCCGCAGATGCAAATGCGCGGGATGATGCCCACGTCTGACTCCTACACCAAGGCCGTTGTCTGCTTCAAAACCGACTGAGGATGAGCATCCATGGGGAATGCATCCATTAACCAAGCAGTAGAATTTTGTAGGAATTCATGTGGGTAAAACAATGCCATTTTTACCAGCCATGACTGGGAATGATTTATTTATATCACCCTTAAAAATGGTGATGACTGGAGGATGGTTTGTGGATGTTTGTTGCATTTTTTTTACCCACATTGAAGAGGGTTTTGGACACTGCTCATGGGGACTGGTGGGTGGCTCATCGGCCGTCCAATTCTGACCCACACTTGACCACTATATCTATCCATATCCAGGGGGAAATCCATTGGCCCCATCCATGTTTCTTGTACACATATATATATTATGTGTATATATAGTTATATATGTATATACACATTCATACATGTATGGATCTGTGGTGGAATCCTTCGGAAGTATGAACTGCTACCACCCACTTTGCACATTGGAAACGGGTTCTATGTCCATGTTTCTTTGGTTCGTTGCACTATGTCTTGCTTAAAAGATCCTGATTTTCGTTAATCCTCAACTCCAAGAGTCGAATATCAACTCCAGATTGACCCCTACTGTGGATGGAAGGTTTCAGCCATTCAAGGTGCAGGATTCCATCCAACGTAGTGTACTAACTGGGGGTACCATTTGCAAAAACTCCCATTCCTCAGCCTGCAGGTGATTCTTGCCTACCTACAACAAGGCACCTGCAATGTTCGTGATTTTCAGACGATTGAAGCCACCAGAATCAGGTGGCATTTCTTTCGGGAGTTTTTTTCGATGGAATTCTTGGTGATTCTTGGAACCCAAGGCCTACCTGGGGCCCTCAATATTTCTGGGTAGTTCCAGGTTTTTCGATTTCACCACATTTGTCGGTTTTTTTTTGCCAACGAACGGGTTTCTGAGCCGTTCTTGGAGGATCATCCCACAGATCGAACCGCGGCGAATATTTTGTGCCATAGTTTTCCACTTCATTGATAGATGGGATAGCCTACGAATGGGTGATTTACTAAGCTTTCACCACCGGGATGATCCTCCAAGTAAATCACCATCAACGAAGTTTTCATGTGCCATTTTCCAGTTCGCAACCTGGAACAAATGACCAGGCCGGGTATCCCCATATATATCCATATATATATATATTCCCATGATTTTCCCATAACCATATAACACCTCCATTTCTAGTGGATATGTCCTAGCTAAGCACCAGAAATAGGCACTCCACCGGGATACCTCGGGATAATGCAGAACCTTGAAACAACTGGGTGAATTCTGGTAGGATCAATGGGATCTCAACGGTGTGACCCAGCGCTTTTGGGTCCTAAAGTTTGTCACGGCTTCATGATCCAATGATGGGTTGTGATGGCTGTCAAATAACTGTAGCTTTTGTAAAACTTGGATGCCCCGAATTTGGATCTTCAAAGAAGTTTGTCGATGATCCGTAAATTTGTCGCTGAAAAACCGTGTCGATGATACCCATCATGAAAAAAAACATGGCTCCCTGAAAATCGATTGGAGCTGAAGCCAAGTTTACAAGAAAAACAATCTCCAAAAGGGATCTATTGTTAGAATTGAATGAGGGAACGTTTCTGTGCTTCCTGTAGACGTTTCCTCAAGCACACCTATTTTTTAGATGTGCGATGAGCCGTTGACGCATTACAGTAATCCTCCATGCAAGATTATCACAAATTTGAATAGTTAACGGTTATCACCACAAAACAGAAACTACTAGTTACAGATCATTGATAAACTGGTAGATACATCGTTTTCCCCTACTATATATCCTACTGTGGATGGTTGCGAAATCCTGCACCTCGGATGGTAGAAACCCTATAAATAAAAATAAATAATGGGATAGACATGGATAAACCACCGATAAAAACTGGTGCAGGATTTCTTCGCAACCATCCACAGTATTACCCTCTGGTAAACTAACATAACTATGGAAAATCACCATTTTTAATGGTAAAACTCAATATAAATGGCCATTTTCAATAGCTATGTTAGTTTACCAGAGGGTAATACATAATCCCCCATAGGGCCCCTATGGGGCCCTGGATCTAATGGGGTGCCCTTGTGCCCAATTTATCTGGTGAGGCAACGAGGGAGCGGCCACGACCTTCTTTCGAGAGGAACATCGCTGGTTGGTCGTGAAGGAGATGGTGGTTGAATGGAATTTAATGTGATATCATTAATAGGGATGCTGGTCCTTTTCAAAGATGTCAATTGAACAATGATAAAGATGCTGGTTTTATGGAATTGAATGGGATGTAATAGGGATACCATGGGATATTGTAATCATTTGATATCGGAGGTTTCAGTTTTGTCATGGGGGTACCCCCACACCATCCAGTCGTCCTGGATGACCAACCAGCTTCGCATGACTTCGTATCGAAAGTCATGGTGACGACTGGGGATTCCCCATTTTCAGAAACTGCCATCTGGAGACATCTGGAGACAATCTTTGAGACTTGAGATGATGGTAAACATACAAAAAGCTATTGAAAATGGCGGTTTTATATAGTTTTATGGGAAAATCATGGGAATATATGGGGATACCCTCTGGTAATTTAACATAGCTATTGAAAATAGCCATTGAAATCATTGATGAATCCCCATTAAAAATTGTGATTTTCTTTAGTTATGGGACAGTTTACCAGAGGGTACCAACCTCTAAAAGAGGCATGGCTCAACCACGCTAATCTTTTGGATGATAATTTGGAATAAACATGTCCTACAAGGTGGTGCTTACCATACTTAGCTAAGTTGGTGCTATGGTAACTCCAATTTTACTATGGTCTATGGTTGATATGTCTATACTTATACTTACTATGGATTACTATGGTTCATAAGCCAACTTATAACTGGGGGGGCACCACCTTGTAGTTTATGAATGGCAATTGGCGCAACATGATGGTTTCCAACAGTTAAACAGGCAGCTAATGACCTAGACCAACGACCTAGACATTCTTCGGTGAATCCTCACTGGGCGTAGGAGTTTGTGGCTCCATTGGTGCTTCATTTTGTGCATTGGCAAGTCATGGATCTTGCCCACAAGTGAATCTGGTTGGTGGTTTCAAACATTTTTTATGTTCCAAAATATATGGGATAATCCTTCCCATTGACTTTCATATTTTTCGGAGGGGTTGAAACCACCAACCAGGAATGAATAAGCTGTTTGTGACAAGGGGTCCTTCTATTTCCTCTGGTCCCCAAAGGGGCTGGTGAGGCCAAACAGCCAAACTCTATTTCGGTGGTTACTTGGGGGTGCATCCCACTTAGTAAATGGGTTATACCCCCGGTTACTTATATAGACAATATATACATAAAATGGACCATCCCCTATATTTTTATAAACTGGATTATCTAAAATCATATCTGTTTTATATATGGATTATAAATTATAAACCACTAAATGTTCCAGTTCCAAAATTCACCACGTGAGGCAGTTCGACAGGGCTTGCTTCAAATTTGGACCAACGGCGGCGTCTTTCTGCAGCTTTATGTTCGGCAGCTCAGTGGGCAGTCGTACCCTGCAAAAATGAAAGGTCTGGTTGGGAAATCCTTGAAATCCACCGAACAAAATATCAATGGGAATTTCAGGATCCTAAAATGGAGGTACTGTACCATATAAGGCCATATTTTTTGGGTATATACCCTTACATATAGGCCTTACATAGGCCTTATACATGGTAGGTACCTCCAATTTAGGTTCCTGAAATGGCCATTGAAAATAGAGATTTTCATGGGCAATCATGGGGATTTACCATGATTTACAATGATTTCTATGATTTCTATGGGGATAGATAAATAGAGATTTTTGAATGGACAATAGCATTTTCATGGGCAAATCAAGGATAAATGGGGCAGTTGCAATTTCTATGTTTGATTACAGGGCATTTTGCTGGGGATTTCCCATGATTTGCCTCGAAATGGGGATAGCATGGAGATTGTCCCGGTAAAAATTGAGCAACGTTGAAGAATGTCACTGGGGTAACATGATCCAACCAGAAATCATCGTGTCACCAGCCGCATTGGGAGGTAGGAACCACCAAGCATTCCGCCGCTTTAGCCTCTGATAAACTGTCACAGTTTGCGAACTGGAAAGATCCAGCATGCTATTAATGGGTATTCATCAACTATTTCAAAGCGGGCCATTTTCAATAGCTATGTACCAAATTACCAGAGGGTATGTATACAGATTACGGTAACTTCCAATATTTGGACGTTAGCGTCTTCACGATAATCTGCCATTCATCCTGAAACGGATCTCTTAATGTTTTTTGGCTTCACACCCTCAATCTACCCTCTGGTAATTTAACATAGCTATTGAAAATGGCCAGTTATAGTGGATTTTCCCATTAAAAATGGTGATTTTCCATAGTTATGGGACAGTTTACCAGAGGGTATCTCAATCTTATTTCCAGGATATCTGTTCGATTTATCTTCCACGTTTGAAAGCGAAAAACACAATATTTCCGGCAGCTGTTTCGCTTAAATCAATCCATTAAGACTCCATGAAGATTCATAACTCAGTAGTTTTTTTGGTTGCCATAGTCTAGTGCTTTTCTTCTCGAATCCATAAGTCCATATTTTCGGTTGCCATGAATCAGTATTTTCCACTACTTTCTACTGCAGATGAGAAAGGAAAATGGTAGGTATATGTTTTATACCTTTCAAAAAATCAGAATAATATACTTGTCTACTTATACCTTATAGTTATATCAATTATCAACATATGATTGTCAACGGTATTGCCGACGTATTTTCTACTACTCTCTGGTAATTAAACAGCTTGTTATGGAAAATCACCATTTGTTATAGTTCTATTTTCATGGGTCGTTTTCCGCCATTCTACATAACTATATAACAAATTACTGGTACTAGAGGGTAAATCAGTATAATAGTGTGGTAAACCCAACGATCCCCCACTCGAGTTTCATGAATTGGGTATGCCCCTACAAGGTGGTGCCCCACCAGTGATGGAACGTTGGTTTAAAAACCATAGGAATGGTATAGATATATCAACCATAAACCATAGTAAAATTGGAGTTACCAGCACGCACCAACTTAGCGATTCCGAACTGGGGCACCACGTTGTATGACTGGGATGATGCTACCATGACCCCCTTTCTGTTGGCAAATGGGATGGTCATGTGCTCGATAGTATCGCATCTTTGTCGCCATATTTCTGGTTAAACATGAACTTCCCAGCAGTTTTACTTGCATTTTTGTATGCCCATTGTTTGATGGTCAAACCCCTTATAAATAAAGCATACATCCCCATTTCAATCACTTTAAGCTGGATAGTACAAGCCCAGAACTAGTCTCATCAATCCCATCATCTTTGATGATTAAAAGCAGACATGTCGACATGGGTGAAATTCCCATCTCAAAGCCTACCCTCTCGTATTTTTTTCCAGTTTGCTATTGAACATTGCACATGTGTAGTGTTTTACCTATTAAAGATGGTGATTTTCTATAGCTATGTTAATTTACCAGAGGGTATATTCAACTATATTCAAAAACTTTATATAGTGGGGATGGGATATAATGAATTGACCATTTAACTGGTTAACCATTTAACCATGGGATTAAAGTTTTTGAAGATAGCTGGACTCGTTAAATGGTCGGTTAATCCCATTACATCTCCAAGATATCCCCATTTATAGATGGTTACCCTCTGGTAAGCTAACATGGTGAACTGGACAGTCACCGTTTTTAATGGGTAAATCAACGAACTAAATGGCCAGATATCCAAAGTTGTATCGACCATTATTTATATATCCAATGACTCCCATTATATATCCCATGTACCCTTTATTAATCCCGTTTATCGATGATTAAAATGGTTGGTTTCTCGATCGGATCTGGATCAGGACTATCCTACGGAGGTGGCAGTTGCCTGGAAGCTCGATCTGGGCCTTGGGTTATACGAGCTTTATATATATAATTTATACATATATGTATATATATATATATATGTATGTATATGGAGGTTTCCTAAAATTGGGGGGGGTACCCCAATAGCTGGATGGTATATAATTGAAGATTCTATTAAAATGGATGAAAAATGGGGGTACCCCCATGGATTGGAAACCTCCATGTATTATATATATATGTTGTAAAATTACACAGCAGCCTGAACTCTCTGTTGGGCGGAATGTAGAACTGCACAACTGTGTGGTAGGAAGTGTTGATATTAACATATGTTCATATTTATATATAATATATATTAATATGTTATATTGATATTAATATATATTAATGGAATATGAGTGGGAATCTACAGGATGGGTCCCCCAAGATAGCTAAACTGGTTTATAACTCTAATAACTAAGACTTCGGTAGATATATATATATAGTTAATGGGATTTTAAATCAACAAACATCACTGGGGGGTACCACCTTGTGCTGATGTAATGGATACATCACTGATCACGATCTCACTGTAAACAGTGATGGGGGTACCCCAACAGCTGGATGGTTTATTTCATGGAAATCTTATTAAAATGGATTATCTGGAGGTGCCCCCATGGATTGGAAACATCCATGTAATATATATATATATGTAGACTGTAGAATATATGGTGCTATATTGTGATGATATTTGAGTATAAACATTCATTTATAATGGGTATATCCATATTATATATCTATTTATCTGATTGACCTTTTGTTAGGGCTACACTGGGTACCCTTTGGTAATCAAACATGGCACTGGGAAACTCATGAAATGTATGTGCTTGGGTCAAAAAAATAATAAAATGGATTCTATTGTATTACGATGGGGTTATTTCCGGTGTTGCCAGTATACTGCAATTTTTTAATAATATGTATGGTATTTAAACATCGACAACTTGCCAACAAAAAGGATTGTAATGGTGATAGTTTCCCTGTCGTAATCAAACATTGCTGGAGGGAAAGTATCATTTAATTCGATGATTGGCCCATGTGAAAACCTCTATGTATAGGGAATGTTTCATCGCCATTTTCGATTACAGGAGGATCTGTATATGTATATCTATTATATTATAGAATGTATATGGGGATATGTAATAGGGGTTCATAATGAACGATAACAATTTTGCCGGTCTATAAACATGCAGCTTAGGATGTAGCTCGCCAACAGGCTTATCGGTTTTATATACATAACTAACTTATTGGAGTTTGTAACTAAGCATTATTTTATATTCTGTGGTGATATAATTGCATGTATATGAATCTATCTTAATCTATCTGAATCTATACGGATCTGTCTGAATTTATGTATGTCTATCTGAATCTGTATCTGCCTATCTACCTAGCCTATCTACCTATCTACCTATCTACCTACATACCTATCTACCTATCTACCTCTCTAATCCAATCCATCTATCTGTTTGTTCATCCATTCATCTAAATCTAATCTAATCTAAATCGGATCTAATCTGATCTATTCTGTCTGTCTGTCTGTCTGTCTATCTATCTACCCATTGGCCATTTTGCTAGTTTCAAGATGTCCCATGGAGTAGCCGGAACTCCAGGTACGATGGCCCAATATTTGGTGTTCCCCCCGGTCGCTTTGGGGGTATAAAAACCCTGCATTTTCCGCCAACATTTCAATCAAAATCGAAAACCCACCAGAAGAAAAAAATGTTTTTATACCAACTAGAAATTTGACAAGAACTTTTCAAGAGTCAAATTTCTCCACCATGTCAAAACACACATGATTTTGGTCAAAAACAGCCTTTTCTTAGTCACATTTTCTATAGTCAACTTTTCATAGGTCAAAAAAACATCATTTTCATAGTTTAACGAAAAGTCTTTCTAAAGTCATTCTCCACATGTTCATACTGTGGATGGAAGATATCCTGCATCAGTTGATAGGTGGTTTTATCCCATTATCTAGAGGGTTTCCGTCATCCAAAGTGGTGCAGATTTTTCTTCCATCCACAGTAGTAATAGGTTCCTAATATGCATAGACATCCATATGCTATTTTAATCTAATTTCATATACCGTTATATGCCTATATGAACAGGAAAAAAACATCTAAAAAGGTCAAAAATTCTCCACGTGTTCATACTGTGGATGGTTGCGAAATTGTGCACCAGACTGTGGATGGTTGCAAAATTGTGCACCAGACTGTGGATGGTTGCGAAATTGTGCACCAGTTGGTATATGATTTATCCGCTTATAATCCCATTACCGGTATCTACAGTCAATGGCCATTCCAGGATCCTAAATTGGAGGTACCTACCATATATAAGGCCTATATAAGGCCTATGTAAGGGGATATCCCCAGAAAATATGGCCTTATATGGCACAGTACCTCCATTTTAGGATCCTGAAATTCCCATTGATACAGTGTTTCATATTTACCTAACGGATGACCAAGCGGTCAGGCCACTAGGCAGCTCCCCCGCTGCTTCTGCCCAGTTCATTCTACGGCTGGCCATCACCGATCGGGCCAACGAACTCGTCGGGGGACTGAAAGTGGGGTGAATTCACTATACCCTCTGGTTAACTGTCCCATAACTATGGAAAATCACCATTTTTAATGGGTAAATCAACGATTTCTATGGCCATTTTCAATAGCTTTTTGTTTGTTTATCAGAGGGTAAGCATTAATATTATATCTAGAAACTATTATGTCCCATATATTTGGTGTTTAATAATGATAGTGAATGAATGTTGAATATATTAATTACTTATAGTTATGAATTAATATCTCATAGTAACGCAATGAATCAACACTAAGAGCTATGGGATGATATAATGATTTCATAATATAGCTAAACACTAATAGCTGTGGGATAATCATCAATAGCTAAACACAATAGATAATACTAATGATAGTGTTAATTCATTCTGTTACTATGTATCTACATCTAATATTTGGCTACCTCACATCAATAATATTTTTGGTGTAAAAACTCCTGCAGTAAAACCATGTATTGTATATATCATCGATCTGCCCGATAGCGTTGGTTCAAAAGAGCTGAGTGCTTAACGGTGTTAGCTTAGTATTTCACCCCATTGTCGGTTG
>Ga0126342_10001139_pt1 | contig 35588 bp, 38 predicted proteins | sample Cyp1metagenome_FD_92528 | JGI IMG/M metagenome (GOLD analysis project Ga0126342, IMG submission 92528) | Coral microbial communities from Lord Howe Island, Old Settlement Bay, Australia - Cyphastrea 1 metagenome | ecosystem: Host-associated > Invertebrates > Cnidaria > Coral ...
GTAAATCATGGTAAATCATGGTAAATCATGGTAAATCATGGTAAATCATGGGTAAATCATGGGTAAATCATGGTAAATCATGGTAAATCATGGTAAATCATGGTAAATCATGGTAAATCATGGTAAATCATGGTAAATCATGGTAAATCAACTAGAAATGGCTCATTTTCCATGGCGATGTTGAATCAGAGAGTACCCATTCGGCTGGTGCAAACGTGGAAGTTGGGCGGAATGAGTGGTTCATTACATCATTCAAGTTCAAGATCTTCCAGGGACAGAGTACCTGAAGGTGCTATAAACACACCAACCAATTTCCTGCCTGGGTAGTCGTTCTTGTAGTCCGCGAAGGCTGACAGGTACTGCCTTGCCCGCTGTATCATCGGCAACAAGAAATCCGCTTCAAATGACTAAATGAAGTTCGTGTTGAATTGTAGCTGAAGTTGCTAGATGCTATATAATATATGTTGTTATATGTTGATATACTATGGATACCTCGTGATATCCCTTCTTTCTTGGTCAGTCGTGATTTTTGACCCCCAAAACACCTCTCAAAAAAAACTCCTCCGTGGGCTGCCCTACGGCTTCAGTTCCAGTTGGTACCGGATCATTTCTGCCACCTGATGGAAATCGGCTGTGTGTTGATGATGAACCAATGATAATGCAGATTTCGTGGGCACTTAAATGATGTATATATAATGATGTTTTTTTAGCAATGATTGGCCAGCAATATGATTTTTCGGTTAAAAAATAATCGGTTTGTCTCTTTTTGTTGGTGCCACTGTCCCGACTTCCAGTCGGGTCCAAGCTCCCCAAAGTATCAAAGTCCTGCGGTTCGAACTTCCTAGCACATCAAAATATACATCAATTGGATTTAAATACAATATTTTTAAACAATTTAACAATCCATCAATCAATCAATCAATCAATCAATATATAATATAATATAATATAATATAATATATATAATATAATATAATATAATATAATATATAATATAATATATAATATAATATATAATATAATATAATATAATATAATAATATATAATATAATAATATATATATATATATGTTGGCTGTTTGGGATTGGATTTCATGTCCTGGCTGCTACGGTTGGACTGTTCTGAGAAAAAGGTCTTGATAGAGGAATGGATCAGCATGTTGTGACCAACGGTCAATCTTGAGATGAACCAATGTATCAGACCCTTAACAAGCACCCCCCCCATACTGCAACAAAAAAAACACAGATTCAATTCAATACTACCTGCAGATCACGTCACTTAGGGGAAGGGATATGGTAAGCTTTCTTAAAGGACTGTCTTTCTTCCTTCTCTTCCTGGTTTGCTCCTCCACTTCCCTACTTGGAACTCCACCGAAAAGCTGTCGGACCAAAAAACGAATGTTTCGTGGTTGAGGCACGAATCAGCCGGTCACCGCCAGTCACCCACAATTGCTCAGACCTGTCGAAGATGATTGGGATCTGCTGCAACACGGACCTGAGAACCAAATGCTGCAATTTTTCCATCCACTGGGGTCTGGACTCCACGGGGCACCAAGATGTCCGCGTACACATTGAGGCACCAAAACAGGTCAACCACGGTCAACCCCCGGGGCCACGGGCAAAGATCTCATCACGATCTCGAGAGTAGTAGAGCATCAGCACCTCGAGTTGCTAAGCTGCGAGCAATGATTGGTCCGCAATGCAAAATCACCTGTCACAGCACGAGCAATGCACAAGTGCACATTTGTTTGTTTATTTGAACACTCAGCTGAGGTGGGATGCAAGTGACACTGCACAGTCACGTCACCGCAAAAACCCACAGTCAAAAGAACAAGTAGCCGCAGCTCTGTAAAGCGGAGGTGTCTTTGACACGCCCATCTGTTCGGTCCATTCAGGCAAAGTTCATCTCATTTCCATTCACGGGCTTTGTTGTTGAGCTCAGTGTGCAAAGCCTCGAAGCCATGCTGTTGGTGCAAGCGATCTGGATCCTCAGCCCAACACATCAAGATGGCCTTGGTGCCGCTGCCCATGATTAACATGACTCCTCCACCGGAGATGGCGGCACTCACCAATCCCACCGCCAGACCTGAGCTGCAAGCGATGCTCCCAAACAAATGAAGATATTCCCTACAGATTCCCTAAATTGTGGAGAAAAACCAATGGATTTCCCTATAGATTCCCCCTGAATTCCTGGGAAGACACTGCAGGCGATCACGTCTCCTCGGGACATGCTGCCGCCAGTGTCCGTGGCCGTCAGGAGGCCGGCCAAGGCCGCGAGGCCGCCGCCGGCCACGGTGGCCAGGAGGAGGCCAAAGCCCACCACCCGGTCAATCAGCACGTCCCCAATGATGGCCTTCATCCTGGCCACTATGGGCCCCACAAGGGCACTTGGCAATGCCAACCAGCCCTTCTTTTTGAAGCTACTGTAACATCAATATGTCCCTATCCATTTTCTGTAAAACTCCAAGATTCCCAAATGATCCCAAACACTGGATTTAGTGTTGCTAATGGGCCCATAGGATTTAACCCATATCCATATCCAAACAAAAGTCGCCCAGCTCAAGACCAGGCATCCCCGTGCAAGAGATCAAGGTACAGGTGCCACGGGCAGAGTCGCAGAAGGAACCTCCACGCAAAGCGCACATGGCGTAGACCCACTGATTGAAGTACTCCATCCTCGGATTTGCTAATTTGGTTCCCAACATCAGAAGAATGTGGGTATGGATCAATACCTATTAATACCATTTTTAGGGGAATGAACATCCATTTACCAGCTATTTTGATGTTCACCAGGGGTACAAGGTTTTGACACACTACCATGTCCTGAATGTCCAATCCCCAGATCCAAATAGTGAAGCCCTGGGTTTTCATATCATCCCAGGCGGTATCCAGATCCAAAGGTGGCAGGAAAGAGTTACAGCAGGCAATGAACACATATCAACTTTCAACCCGCCTCCAGAACCATCCTGGAACGAGCACCCCCGAACCTACTAATGCTGCGGGGGAAAAAAACATCTTCAGATCCAGGGATCAAATCACCAATGCAGCTGATGATGGCTTCCATGATCAGGGCAATCACACAACCCACGATGTTGCCATCCTCTTGGGCAGCATGCCTTATGCCTCGAACAACGGCTTCCACGGTGTTGATAGCAGCAACCATCATGGTGCCAAAACAAATGCTGCCGAAGGATGTAACTGTCGCCACATGCAGGCTCTTGAGCAGGGGTGCCTCATCCTCCTCAAAGTACCATCGACTGAAGACACCGCAGTAGGCCATGTGGGAAACGTTCCCGATCACGCCACTGCCCCACAGGAGTACAAAGAAAAAGAAATAGATTGCACCGCTGTCCCCATCTGATGGCTCAGCTGACATGCCACCTGTGCGCTTGATATAATAAGCTAGATAGCCAAGAATCACTAAAGTGATCCAGAGAGGACCTACAAAACCTCCAATTGCAGAAATTACGACCATCTCTGACCTCTCACTGAAGGCTGTGGCCACCATCTGCACAATTTCAATGGTGAACGGGATATAGCGAGCCCAACAACACATCGTCAAGACAATCATCAGGCCGCCCAGCAGGCAAAGCATGATGCCAGCGTGAATGCTGCCACCAAGGAGCGCCAGCAGCCCACCCACCATCAGCAGGGCCGGAATGGCATAGAGTGAGAAGTAGACCACCGGGCTGGCGCAGGCCTTGGCAGCCATGATCCACAGGGCTGCTGAAACCAAGCCGCCCACTGCACCAGCCACACAAGCCAAACAGATGGAAGCAGCCAGGTGAAGACCTTCTGACTCGGAGATGTGCATGTTGCCATCAGCTGCAAAGGTATGCTGCATGGGTTGTGACCCTGGATATGTCCCAGATTCTGATCCTCCGGGGGCATCATCCACAACATATCCATAGCTGGTCGTTTGGAGGTGCCGCGAAGAATGCGCCGCGGCTTGGGAGTTCAGCTCACCCATAGAAGTGGCCACGAAGAGGAGCAATGCGAGTAGAGTCAGCAGGAAGAGAATGGCCCAGGGAAGGTCTGCACAAGCCCTGCTGGCCGGGAACCTGGGAAATTGCTGCAAGAACTCCGCCCCACTCCGGATCTCCTCCTCTCGACCGGCGCGACGCTTCTCCGGAAGGTCACGCAGCTCTTTCAAATTCTGGAGGTCAACTTGTTGGTTGTTGACCAAGACAGTCCGAGAACTGCCATAATTCTGACCCACAGACAGAGCCATGTTAGACCGATTTGCTCGAAACTAAATCAAGATACCCGTTAAGCTGAATCTTGCAGATGCTCAATGCTAGGATTCAGAAACACCAAAAATATCAGAATGTGATTCCGAAACAAAAGAAGCCCCGCAAAATCGCTTTAGAACATCCTGCCCAAAATGCCCGCGGAAATCCAAATTCTATACCCATTTGGATGAAGTCTAGAAGAGTCTCAAGTTAACTTCTCCCAACTCAGATCGCCTCTGGAATTCTCTATCGCACTCAGGTTGGAGCTAAGCCGGTGTCGCTGAGAGAATGGATCACCTGGTTCCTTTTCGCCTGGAGACAGGGGTATCAGCCAAGTGGCCAAGTTGATCAGAAGGACAACCCGAATTCTGGCAGCTTCTCAACTTGGGGAATGGCAGAAAAAAGTGGGAAACGGCCATTTGTTGCTGATGTCCCGATATCCCCATTTTCTGAACTGAAGTGGTCAAAATCTGCGATGACCAAACCCTTCTGCCAAAGTATCCAATTTTGGGGGTTCATAAATCCCTGTCTCCATGTTCAATACAGATCTCGCCATTGATCTTCGAGAATAATGGACTCCTTGGCATTAATCCTTGGGGTCTGAAAGGTAGCCCCTAATCCGATCATAATTGGTCCCGATTGTAGTAACCCCAAAACAGATGCAGAAAGGTAATTAAAATCAATTAAAATCCCACTATTTAATAGTGACCGATTATATAGTGGGTTACTATTACGATTACTATAAAATCCCACTAAATTAAAGTCTATAAATGTCTATAATATATATATATATATATACATATATATCTGGTTGGTGGTGTCAACCCCTCTGAAAAATATGAGTCAGTTGGGACTATGATTCCCAATATATGGAAAGTCATAAAATTCCATGGTTCCAAACCACCAACCAGATATATGGGTATGGGTCAATACCTATAGATACATTTTTAGTGGGATGAACATACATTTACCAGCTATTTTGGGGTTCACTAGGTACCAGGGTTTTGACCCATCCCCATATAAGATAGAACTTGGGTGTGACTATTGTCCATAGCCAAATTTGAGGGACCAAGCTCTTGGATCCAATCGCCTTCCACGACTCCATCTGTCGGATCTGCTCGTCGTTGGGTTGCCGCAAACCACGAGCTTCCTGAAGCCAACAGCAGATTGGGAGGAAGGAGTCCAACAGAGGAACCTTGAAGACTAATGTAAAAATTGCGGAGATAGGGGATTCACTCTCCTATCCTTTTTTGGAGATTTTTGGGAAGTCCCAAGAAATACCATTCAACAACCATATTGTTCAACATAAGTCTTGGGCGTGAGACTGGAATCATGGGGGTCAATCTCCTCCCAAAAGAGCTTGGAAGTGCAAAATGACCTACTCAAAGATGATGTTCACATCTTGAATGAGAATCTCCAGTTGCAAAATGGTTTCGGCAACCAACAATGCTGGAGATAGGAACCACCCCCTGATTGCACGTGTTCCTAAATCGTACGCTGTTCAGCCTGCATTCGACCGTCAACAGGTGCCCAGATCCAGCAGTTTATCATCACTTTATCCCATATTTTCTTCCTTCCACCTCTCGGATGGGACTTAACATGACTTAACACCAGAGAACGGGGCATTAAGCCACTTCACTTTGTCCCATATCTTGCCTCGTCTTTCTCTGCTTCACCCCACCGCAGGGTCGAATGTGTCTGGCACAGGGACGACATGCTGACATCAACTGTTTTGTGATGTTATATAATCTCCAAAATGTGCTCATGCCTTGGGATCACCATCTGAAAATCTATTCGCATTATATTACAATATATATATATTGTATATAGATGAAGAAACATTCTTCAGAAATCACCAATGGTTTGGGTCAAGACAGCAGATGGCCGTTCTCTTTTTCCACTCGCTCCCTGCCCGGGCCATGTTTCCAGCACGTTGGCAGATCACACGGTGGCAGGTTGTCATCCGGGGCGGTTCTCTCCCTTCACTTGGGGTAGATCAGATCGTAGTGCCTGGAAACCAGGATGCGTTGGAGTCTGAAAATGTCTGAAATCATCAAAACCATCAGACACATCGAAGTGCGTTGGCGTTCGATCAGAATCTTCAAGCCTGAGCCCCCGACCCAGGTCGATAGAGCAAGTGGATCGGAGTGAATGGAAGAGTAGAGTCATGCGCCTCAGGCCAGTCGTGCCAGTTGTCACGCGATGCATCCTTCCTAGAATGTTGTCATTTGTTTGAACCAAAAAGTCATCATCCCCACCGCCGCCGCCGCCACCACCACCACCAGCATCATCATCATCATCATCATCATCACCATCATCATCATCATCATCATCATCATGGTCATCCTCGTCATCGTCATCGTGATCGCCATAATTACCATCATCATCATCATCATCATCATGGTCATCCTCGTCATCGTCATCGTGATCGCCATAATTACCATCATCATCATCATCATCATCATCATCATCATGGTCATCCTCGTCATCGTCATCGTGATCGCCATAATTATCATCATCATCATCACCATCATCATCATCATCACCACCACAGTAATAGTAGTAATAATCATAATCATAGTGACAATCATGACGCTAATCACAAGGATAGTCACAAGGATGATAATGATAATAATAATCATAAAAGTAATTAGACTAATTATGATCAAAATAGTTTTATAAAAAAAAACGGTATTGTATAATGATAATCATGCGTTAATATAATGATCATAATGATAATAATAATATGTAATAAATAGATACAGTAACAATCACCAGCACTTCAACGCTTCAGATTCCAATGTTGCAGCACATCCATGACCCAAAACCCATCGCCCGTTCGTCTCGTCCCAGTTGCGAAGGGATGTTCGGCAGCTGAACCCTCGGAGCGATCCAGGTACACCACTGTGACCTGGGGCCGGCAATGATCACCTGATGTTTCCTAAAAGGACACAGTGAATCACTAGGTAAATCATTACCAGTCACTGGGAAAGATTGGAATAATGAAGAAAAACAAGGGCGGTTTGGTAAATCAATATTCCAATCTACCTTTTGGTTGTTGAACGAAGGGAATCTTTGGTTAATCAACCAACCAGTGGGAATCTGGGACATCTATGGTTGCCATACAGACCATGCCCCATTTCCAAAAGTTTACCATTTGGTGGTATTGTGGTATTAAAGCCATACCCAAAAGGGGATCTTAAACTGGGCTTCACATCCTTGGCCTTTTGGCTCAAAAGCCTTTGTTTTGGGGCCTATCGCAGGTGTATAGCTAGAAGTCCAATCCCCCAGTCATATGGATGTATGGATGGTTTTGAGTCAAAATTGGTGGGTTTTAATGGAGCCTCAGCTATAAATGGGATTTTTTTGACCTATCCACATTCTGTTTTCATCTCCAAACCCATTGATTAAAGGGGCGTTTAACCGTCAACCACCAGGACGGAACTGGGCATCGTTCACCATTGGGAGAAGTGTCTGCTATGGGATCTTTAGTATTGTATATTGATTAATTCCAAACATTTCTGAAACATTTTATACATATACATATACATGTATATATATATATATTCCATGAAACAAAATGGATACCCCAAAAACCCAGTGGTATCTCCCAATGATTTGCCAAGTTATCCCAATTTTCCACAGCAGAACCAGCCCCAGTTGCTCCCAACTGGGTCGGGGTCCCGCTGAGGGACCCAACTGGCACCTGAAGCTGCGAAGACAGCGCCGTGATCTGCAAATGATCAGCTTCGGTGGTCATGGGATCCACCTCAAAACGAGATCCACATCGCTCATCGGCGATCCGAAAAATCATCATCCCATTTGTCACTTAACCATATTTTATGGTAGATATAACTATAGTTCAAAGGTCTTGGCTCTGCAGGGGACCTGTCCCCCTGTTAAAGCTTTAGAACTTAGCGGGCGTCGGGACCCGCGGGCGCGCAGCAATTTGCCTTTGTGCGCCTTCTTTGCATTCTTGTGCTCTGAACGTTTTGTGCTAGCGTTCAACACCATTGCTGGCAGTGCTCTATCTCTCTGAGTTTCAGGAGGTACTCGGGCTTGCATTCCCGCGCACTATTAGGTGGAGTTTGACCTGATCCTCGCCTATTTCTACGCTGGGTTGTGCTTTTTATGCTCTTTTACCTCGTCTTCTTGGCCTTCTTCTTCCTTGCCCACGATTACGCCATCGCAGAGGCGCAAAGAGCGCAGGGAGAGGGCGCGAGCCAGACTCAAGTGGCACCTTCACCGGCAGGGAATCCAATTTTTGGACATTCTCCAGCTCACGAAGTTGTTCCACGTTCTGGCCAAGCATCACTCAAAGGATACTGGACTGCTACGCAAAGTGCGCTCAGCCATGACGAGCACAACGAAAGATCCATGGAGGTGTGCCTTTTGCAAAAGGCTGAACAAGTCGGTGGCCGCCCACTGTGGGAAGTGCGAAACCAGATGGGAGCGATGCATCGACATCTACTATGTCCATGGACAGAATGCGAGAAAGGAGCAAAACTGGTCTTATGTAGATTGGGAAGAAGAAGGAACAGGATGGTCCGGACGGCAACAAAGCCGTGGACGGAATGCCTCCAACCGGAGAGATTCATCCCGGAGGAGGGATCAAACGCCTCGAGGTCACAAAGGAAAGGACAGTCCCCGTCGGAGAGGTCCCCGGAAGAAGGGCAACAAGGAGGAAGCTTTTACCTTTCAGACTCTTGGCGGGCAACCTCCACCGTGGCCTACACAAGAAACTTCCTTCTCTACATCATCAACAGGTTATGCGAACTATGCTATGCCTCAAGCACCATTGCCACCACCTTCAACACCACCGCCTGCATCCCCTCCTATTCAGGTGGATGCTTCATTGGTGGCTGCTGTGAGAAAGGAGTACCCCGACTTGAGCAAAGCTCCGGCGGAGATCAGGGAGGCAATGGAAAAGGCGGAGACGATGTCGTCGCAGCAGATTGCTTCAGCACTTCATCGCTCTACGAATCGAGTCCGGCAATCAACGGACAAGCTCCGAGCGCTGCAAGAGTCGCAGCGTCGACACAAGGAATCATGGCATGTGCACCTGAAGGAAGCCATCACGAGTTGGGAGAGTCAAGTGCAAGCCTTCACATCCCAGCAGAACTCCTTCAAGGATATGATGGAATTGACACGTGCCGAGCTTCAAGCAGCAAGGAAAGAAATTCAGAGGCTGAACCATTTGGCGGCTGGCACTGGGAAGATCATGCAGATCCCCACGGTCGACCTCACAGAGCCGGAGGAGATTGTGATCGACACTGCGGACAGCACTGCATTGATGGAAAAAATGCAATCCACGCTGCAGAAGTGCTCCCAAATTATCCTGGATCCAGGAAAAGGGGAGAGAGCTGTGAGTGTGCCATCAGACGAAGACATGTATCAGCCAGCGAACAAGCGCCAGAGGTCAGCAGATCCAGGTGCAAAAGACACCGCTATGGGAGGCGGCAGTCTTGGTGGTGGCTCATCGTGATGCTGGGCGACGGGGACTTGGGTCCTGATTGGATCAATAGCCGTGCGCCATTTCATGGTGACCCTTGGCGTGCTGACCACACTGAGGCCTATGTCCATCTCAGCGATGGATGTGCAGCATGTGTGGCAGGCCTTGAGGGTCAGGTTAGCCCCATTTGGCATGCCCTCCACTCAATTCGGGAAGAAGAGGACTTTGTTGATGTTTTCAATGCTCTGCACAATGCGACTGAGTTGCGAAGCCAAGTCATCGCTGACCTGCAGCCCCCTATTTCCATCAAAGTTTCCTCGACGCTTTGGTCAGGGGTACCTTTGCGTCCAATTTTGAGATGTATGAGATCATGTTGGAGTCTATTTGCGCCTTTATTTCCTGGGCAGTTTGGTCAAGCCTTCCACCACTTTGACGGGGCTTGTGGAAGTTTGAAGGCAACCAGCACTTGTTCCCGTGTCCAGTTCAATGAAGCAGTCCAATTGCGCTTTTGTGACCAACATGATCGTACCACAACAATTGAGGTCTGTTCTACGAGACTGACTGACCTCCTCAATGATGACTCCCTTTGCCTCAGCCTGCTGGAGCCGCCAGCACAGAGGTCGTCGAGCCGCAGGCAGGCACATTTCACTGATGCCCATCTAGTTTCAGGCGGTGATCTTCACCTGACTATGCGAGGAGTCGATCAAGGACTTCAACCCAATTTCATTGACGCTGATCTTGCGCAAGACCTACCGCAATTCTTGCACCAACTTCAGCGAACCTTTAGAGAACGAGGACTTCAACTTGGCCCGGATGCAGCACTGCAAATACGCACATGGTACATACACCATTGTGATCACGACAGATGCTACGCACCACGATTTGTTGAGCTGGAGGGTAATCCTGCATCCTGGAGCAACGACATTGCCCAGGCTTGGCAAGATCTTGTTTTGCGTGATCTACCATTGAGCTTCCACTTGGTTCATCCAGATTTACCTCGTTGGACGCATGACGAACCTGAGAGAGAGATTCATGCTGACCTCATTGTCGCTCAAGGTGATCCAAACTGGCATGCGGGACTCCTTTTAGTTTTCCCGGGACCACATATCCCTTCATTTGAACTTGCAGCTTCGCTCCCAAGATTCATCAATGGCAATGACCTTGTTCGTATCGCACAGGCGGAATTCTGGCTACACAATGCTCGTTGTCGAGTTACCCATGGATGGCATGAAATTCCACTTCTACCTGAACAACCGCACCCGACTGCAGATGGACAGTCCTTTGTCTTGGCATTCACGCCCAACATGGCACGTGAGTGGGATGAAGTTGACTCTCAGGCCTCTGAAGGAGACGCCTATGAATCGGATTATACTGTTGCTGAAGCTGACGAGCATTTGCCGTGGCAGTCAGTTGCGGTTTTTGATACCGAAGCCCATTCAGCGAGAGGCCGAGTGCCCTTTGCACCGTATGAGGCCTTCTTTCGACGAGTGCGAGCGATCATTGGACTACGACATCATGACGTGTCGCGCATTGTGCAGATCACACCCACGCCTGATGATCTTTCGGCGCTGGTCATTACGCCACTGTTGATACTGCGCCAGGAAGACTTCGAAGAAGGCGACTTCGCAGGGCGGCACTTGTGGATGTGGAGCACCATGGAAGTCAATGGACTACACCAGTGGCTACAGACCGCTTTGTGATCAAGCTGCCTGATGTGATCCACCGTGCCAACTTCCTTGCTTGGATACGAGTCGATAGATTCTGCACGCGCTCCAAAGACCGCTGCCTCGTTTGGCACAAGGGAATCCTCGTGCCGAAGCAGTCCATGCAGATGATGCGCATTCAGCATGGGGACTATATTCGTGTGGCAATACCGCCATTCAAGCATGAACAAGTACCCACTCGACTTGCGGTCCAATGTGCACAAGCAGGTTTCTCGCCTCAACAGACCCTACGCCGTTTTCAACAGCGAGGAGATGACACAGACAGCCTGTATTCAATGATCAGTGCAGCGCAGCCCACAGGAGATGCTACTGCCTTCTTCCAGCTTCATTGTACAAGTTCTGGAGATGCCCCATCGACCACATGGGATCAGGCACACCCGCAAGCCTTTGCAGTTAGGCCAACTGATCATGACCCGAGACCTTCATGGATCTCACAGATGCATGCGGCATTCACGGAGGAAGCTTGCACAGAATTTGATGAAGAAGGGCCAGTTGCCTATGTTGAGACATGGTTTGTCAAGGGCTACTTTGCGCATGTATCTGAACACTCCAAAACTTTCCGATTCACCCAAGAAATTGCTTGGTGGCGAGATGAGCTGATCGAGCTTTGGCGAGACAAAATTGATCTCCACAGGCCAGTCCAAATCTATTGGGTCCAGCCAACGCCTATTACGAGCTCTACACGAGAGCGATTGGGTCATATCATTCTTTGTCAAGACGTGAAAGATTTTCTGGCACCGGCTCTTTTGACGGTTGAGTTCCATGCGGATGATTCATATCGCTTTGGACAAGCGGCTGCTATGTTGCCGAACCCTGTCACGGTCTTTGACATCAAGCACTTAGCACGTTTGGCGAGGCATTGCTCGTCAAGACGCTGCACATTACGACATGGACGCCAATTTTGGAGTGAGCATGAGGCTCGACGTTTCTCTGCAGGTGCTGGTCTCACCTTTGGAGTGCTCCCACCCATCAGGGATCTACATGTCGGAAGTGAACATGTTTCCTCCCCATCGCTGGAACCTTCGAACATCCATGGACAGGACGAAGAGGAGGACATTATCCCTGCACAACCTCCACTCCATGATCAATCCCTCTTTACGAGAAGGCTCTTTGAATTATGGGATCGGCAAGCTGTTTTTGGCCCAGCGCATCTCGAACGGCTCTTGCGTGTCGAGACTTGGTATCTGGAAGGGCGTCATGTCAAGCACCATGATGAACAGCGCAATGTCATGCTTGCCGAGGATTACTGGACCTGGGAAGGGATTCTGACCCATCGGTGGCGCGACTTCGTACTGCCAGGCATTGATGTGGACTTCACTATTGTGACGCCAACTCCATCCTCGGCTCCGCCTCTTGAGATCCATATTATTTTGCACCAAAGAGTTTTTGAGTTCGATCGGCCAAGCATTGTGACGGTACGAGACAATGCCGTGCTGCGCGGCCATGCCTACACAGCCGCCGTTTTGTTGCCCTCAGCAGTGACCAAGGAAGACATCATACTTCGTATGGGAAAGACATTTAGCTGTCCTCCGCAGCGGCCGGATGCAGTCTGCACATGCTGGCACGGTGCCCTCGAGGTCGAAGATTTTCGCCCTTTTCCCAATAGGGATGGATTTGCATTTGATCTGCATGTCCACCGCCAGCTTCCTGTTGGTTTTTGGTCTGATGAGGAGGAGGACACTGGTGCTGCGGCTTCCACAAGCCTTTTGCATTTTTCGCTTCAGGCTCGGCGTGCCCCAGTGCAGGAGCAGATTCAGCCTGATGAAGAACCACCGGCTGACCCAGTGAGAGCAGATTCAGGGAGCCTTTCCTCCGAAACTCAATGGATTGACATGGCCCCTGCCATCCGGCAGTATGAGTGGATTGACACGCATTTCTTTCTGCCTCAATTTGACGTGCCTAACCTGCCTGAATGTCATGCTGCATGGGAATGGATCCAGCACTGGTGGGACCCTTCTCAGCCATGTTTCCAATTATGCATCTACACTGATGGCTCGTTCTCAAAGGTTGTGAAGGAGCAGGAGGCACCTGGTGGTGCAGCTGTTGCGGCCTTCGTTTTGCAGCCTGATGGATGGAGATTTGCGGGAGCTCTTAGCAGTGCGCTTGATGATGCCACCAATGCGTATGTCTCCGAGCTCTCAGCGATTACAGTGGCGATTAAGTTTGCCTACGACATCATCAAGATGAATGTGGCCGGCTTCGGCTTTGCACCGTCATTTGTGTGTCGCCATGATGCCACTACGGTCGGTCGACAAGCAGATGGATCGTGGCAATGTATCTCATGTCCCTTGCTGGGCAAGGCGCTTCGCAGCATAGTGCTTTTAGTCGAGCATGCGTTTGACGTCATTGTCAAGTTCGAACACATCAAGGGTCATAGTGGTGAGCCAGGCAACGAGCTTGTGGACTTCTTGGCAGATGCAGCAAGAGTAGGACAAGCTCTTACACCTTTTGATGAGTGGTTGGGCTTTATCTCGCAGAGACATATTGTGGAAGCTGTGCAATGGGTCTGGCTCATCGTCGCACCAGATTTTGCGGCGTGTTGGCAAGAGCAGTCCATTGCCTTCCCCCCACCACAGACCACACCTCATCCAGATCTACTACCAGTTCCTGAGACCCATGCAATGAGTCAAGAAGATGCCAGTGATCAAGGTGCTCTCATTGAGCTATCCATCGCTACTTGCAACGTCCTGACCTTGAAAGGAAAAGACGACCAGCTGACAGGATTGACAGGGGTCGCTCGCCAGCGAATGCTGATGCAGCAAATGAAAGATGAGGGCATTGTTCTCTTTGGACTTCAAGAGACAAGGCTGCAAAAGCTGCATTCAGCTTATGACCTTGACTATATCGTCTTCAAGAGCGCAGCAACCAAGCAGGGCCATTACGGCCTTATTGCAGGTTTTGCTAGGCAGAAGCCATATGGGACAGTCCAGGGCCAGCGCCGCAAGCTGTTCTTTCATGAGAGCCACTTTGCCATCATCGCCTATGACCCGAGATTTCTTCTTCTCCGTGTCGCTGCTCCCTTCCTTCGGATGATTGTGGTGGTTGCACACGCCCCCCACTCTGGGGCTGATGTAGGTGAGCTTGAAGGATGGTGGGGTGCCCTGTCTGATGCAGTACCGCCGACTTATCGCAGTTGGCCGTTGCTCCTTCTGTGTGATGCAAATGCGGCGGTGGGAGCTTCTACGTCAATGCACATTGGCGACTATCAGGCTGGCAAGGCTGATGATAAGGCAGCGCCTTTCGAAGACTATATTGCCCGCACTGGTCTATGGCTGCCTTCCACATTTGAGCAATATCAGAAAGGTGACGGCCACACGTGGGCGCACACGTCAGGCAGCGTGAAGAGGTTGGACTATGTGGGGCTTCCCCTTTGCTGGAAGTTGCAAACATGCGAGGCATGGGTGAGTCAGGCGATTGATCCGGCCATCCTTCTAGCTGATCATTCCGCAGCATGTGTGGCCCTTTCCTTTATCTCTGGCGACAGAAACACTCGCAAACCACATCAAAAGCAGACTCTACGCCACTTGGACGTGAAGGCCATTGAGTGGGGAGGCCTACAAGCTTCATGCGATCTACAGGTTGATGTGCATTCACATCTTGACCATCTTCAAAGCCAACTGGTCGAGCACTTGATCCCACAAGGCCGTTCTGGGCGCAGGGTGCCGATCAAGCAGACTATGTCTGATGCTACTTGGGAGCTGGTTTGTGAGAAAAGGGACTGGAGGCAAACACTCCATGAACATCAGAAGACCCAACGCCACTCCATTTTGAACCAGATCTTTACAAGTTGGAGAGATGGACGTGCTGACGCCATTGCTGAATTTGACCGATTGCATGCAATGCAGGACCGCCTTATTGCTGGTGCTCTATGGCAGTTCAGACGTTTGGGGCGGCTTGTTTCTGCAGCGCTGCGAAAGGACGATTGCCGATTCTTCGAATCGCTTTTGGCAGAAGGAGCAGAGTTCCTGAACCCGGCTGAGGTCAAGAACCTATGGCGAACGGTCCGTCGCTCTCTGCCCAAATGTCAGCAGCGAAAGATTGGATACAATCCACACAATTTGGTCTCTTTGGAAGGGCAATGGGCGCCGCACTTTGAAGCGCTTGAATGTGGAGTGCCTCTTGCTGGTTCCAGCTTGGTTGACCATTGTGCTAGAGCAAATCTTTTGGCTCAGGAAGGGAGGCCGCGACAGGTAACTCTTCAACAACTCCCTTCTCTCTGTGAACTTGAGGATGCGCTTCGACAGACGCAGGCAGACAGATCGACCGGCTTCGATCCGGTGCCATCTGCGGTCTACCACCTCCACGCCCCCTTCCTCGCGAAGTATTTCTACCAAGTGCTTTTGAAGGCCTTCATGTGGGGTTGTGAACCCGTCCAGAGCAAGGGAGGCGAGCTGAAGATGTTGCCCAAAAAACCAGGTGCCATTGAAGTGCAGCATTTTCGAGGAATTTTGTTGCTCCCAACATTTGCAAAGCGGCTGCATGCGATTCTACGAGCGCGACTGATGCAGCAGACAGCTCTTCGGCGAGATCCTGGACAAATGGGAGGTTTCAAGGGCCAGCAGGTAGCCTTTGGCTCACACCTCATTCGAGCCCTCACCAACGTTTTTGCTGCAAAGGGCTGGAGCTCCGCAGTTGTCTTTGTGGACCTATCGACAGCCTTTCACCACTTAGTGAGGCAGCTCGTGGTTGGAGTTGGGGAGACTGAGGAGCTCAAGGTGGTATTGGAAGCATTGGCGCACTCACCGAATGCTGAGGCAGCAGGACAGTTAGGGCGTCACCTCGTTGGCATCTTGGAACATGCGGGGATTGATGTGCTTCTTCTACGCCTTCTGCGGGACGTGCATTCGGGGACCTGGTACTCTTTGACGGGTGCTACCCTGACCCAGACCCATAGAGGGACGAGACCAGGCTCTCCGCTGGCGGACTCCATCTTTCACATCTTGATGGGCGATATCGCCAAGAGTCTTCGCCGATGGATTTGCATGCAGAGTGACTATATCAACCTGCTGAGCCAACTTGAGCTTGATCCCATCATGGTGATATGGAGCGATGACCTTGCCGTCCCATGGGCTACCTCTACAGCGGCAGCTCTGCCTCTGGCAATTGAGAAGCTTGTCCAGGAGATTGACACTCAGTTTGGCCGCAGAGGATTTACAGTGAATTTTGCGAAGGGCAAAACGAGCGTCGTGCTCTCTCTGATTGGAGCAGGAGCGCCGGATTTGAGGCGCAGCCTTCAGCTTGGGCCCAACCCCGGCATGGAAATTCGACTCCAAGGAGACCGTGTCCAATGGCTTCACTTCGTAGCTTCGTACAAGCATTTGGGAACTCTTTTCTCTTCCAGCCATGATTTTGAGCCAGAACTGCGCCAGCGGTTGGGTATGGCCAGAGCTGCGTTTAGCCAATCCTCCAGAGCAGTTCTCCGAAATCGGCACTTCCCTTTGAAGCTGCGCGTGCAATTTCTGCATTCGTTGATCTTTTCGCGGCTTTTCTTTGGCTTAGGCGCTTGGACGACTCCATCACTACAGCAGATGAAGCGGCTTAGCACTGAGTATGATCGGATGCTGCGAGCAGTGCTGCGATGTCAGCCAGGTGATTTGGTTTCACACCAACAGCTTTTGGTGTGGACTGACTCGGTTGATGCTCGAGTCCGGCTCGCAGTTGACCGGCTGGGATACGCTCGGCGCCTGTTCCAAGTGGGACCTGCGGAGCTTCACCAGATTCTGCATTTGGAGAAGGCCCACTGCCAGACTTCTTGGATTGATGGTTTGGTTGCTGACCTCCAATGGGTGCGCGAGATTGTGCCGCAAGCAATCCCACACTTTGAGGGGACTGACCTGACTGCAGTCATCGATTATTGGCAGCAAGAGGGCATCCCATGGAAGAGCCATTTGAAGCGAGTCGTGAAAAAGCACAAGCTTCAGGAGGAGATGATGTCTGAGGTCCATATGGCACATGATACCATTTTGAAGACTCTCCGACAAGCTGGAGCCACATTTGTGCCTGATAGTGATCAGGTTTTTGGACATCCGCGAGCGGCATCATCGTTTGATTGCACATGCGGTCGCAGCTTCAACACACCGCAGGGACTGGCACTCCATCGCTGGAAGGTTCATGGGATCCATGCACCGGAGCACGCCTTTGTCACTGGCGCGACTTGCCCGGCTTGCCTACAATATTTTTGGAGCAGCAACCGTCTGGCGATGGCCACGAGGAGGAGAAGTGAATCAGTGCTTTGACTATTTATCGCGCATGGGCTTCCAGGCCCCTTTTGAGGCGCAGTGCCTACCTCCGGCCCTGAAGGGAGCAGTGAGGTTGGATGCCTTGAGAGCGGAAGGGCCACTCCGGCCGTTGGTGCCATATCAGCAGGAATTGCTTGGCCATATTGAGCAGGAGTTGGACACCCACTATAAGCACCTCATTCCACAATGCGTGCCTGAGGATCCTGTGGATGCTGGACTTCGTCTGGGCGACACTTTGACGACAGGTACGCGCAAGTGGGTTCAGGCCTTTTGTGCGCGGCAGGCGGAGCATCTGCCAGATCTTATTGATTGGTGGTTTGGATGTTTGGCGACGTTTGGCACTGACTTCGAAGATTGGGCAGCGGAGACTTTTGTTGCCTGGGGTGAGCATTGCCTACCCGATATCTCCGACAGCGCTATGGATGGTGAGGTTGAGTATGTCTTGGACGAGGCCTATAGCGAGATGGTGGACCTCCTTCCGTGTACTTTGACAAGGAGGAAGATTGGCGCCTTGCTCCAACGACAGCGCAGTCTGCAGGCCGAACTTGCGGCACCTTTGCAGCCTCATCGACCGGTCCGTCGCGGCACGGCAAATCCGAAAGAACGTTCTGCCACAAGGCATCGAGTGCCTAGCCTTTTCTCCGAGCAGGGAAGTTGGCAGTCATTATTTCGCTCTATTGCTTGGCATGCGGTGCCTGAAGACCGCGGCATCCCTTTGTTGTCTGCGCCAGGGGAGCGCCCTGTTCTATTGGTCGTGCACCTGTTCTCTGGAAGGAGAAGAGCTGGGGACTTCCACTGGCATTTGCAGCACATGGGAGACACGATGGGTGTGACATTCGTGATCTTGTCCATGGACACTGCCGTGTCCCCCTTTTGGGGGGACCTACATCGTTCATCACCATCCTGGAGGTTCCTTGCGCGGTGCTACGATGCCGGCCTTGTAGCTGGAACATTGGCCGGCACACCGTGCGAGACTTTTTCAGAAGCTCGATTTACGGAACCCCCTGAGGGACTATGTGTTCGATGGCCCAGACCGGTTAGGTCAGCGGAGCTGCTTTTCGGCCTCCCAGGCTTGACCCTCCGCGAGTTGAGGCAGGTCCAGCTCGGCTCGAACTTCTTCTTGCAGGGGCTTGAGACGTTGAGTACTCATCTGGCGATGGGAGGTTTATTCCTATCTGAGCACCCGGGAGTTCCACTACGACCAGAACGACCTTCAACATGGCGTGCGGCCATCACAGAGCTCCTGAGGAATCATCCAGATGTGCACCTTTCTCACATTAAGCAATTTGAGTTTGGAGCAGAGGCAGTGAAACCCACCGGACTTCTGGCATGCAGAATGCCGAAACTTCTACGCATCCTGCGAAGCCTGGCCATGCCGAATGCGACGAAGCCTAGTGAGGTAGCAATAGGTGTTGGCCCGGATGGGGCATTTAGGACCGCCAAATTAAAAGAATATCCACCTCTTCTTTGTGAAGGCTTCGCTCGAGCATTCTGCGAGCATTTCCGCTCCGCTATCCGAGCTGGCCATGTCCGATTTTTGCCGGCGTGGGCAACCACTTTTGGTGACCTGAAGGAATGGGTGACGGGCGCAGCAGATGCAAGTGCTGCGATTCGAGCCAACGCAGCTTGGATGCCCGATCACCAGCCCAGGCACACATAGCCGGCATGTCTTTTGTATCTTTAATTCGAGAATTGTGCATTAGCAGCAAGGGAATAGACCCTTTCGAGCAGGCAAATTGGCAAAAAAAAAACTATAGTTCATGGGGATTATTTCATGGTTTATAAATATTATAAACCAACTTATAACTGGGGGGCCCCATCCTGTACATGATCATCCCAATATCCCTGGATATTTGTAAATGGATATATTGGGATATTGGGATGATCATCCCATTAATGATAAATAAGTCCTGGAACCCTGGATCATCCCGATGAATCTTATCCCTTTATGATAAATTAATATACATCTGTGATGTTTAGAAAAAAAAGAAGTCCTGGAACGAAACATGATGTATGCCAGAGAAAGTTGATATTCCAACATGTGGCCAACGTATTCATTTCATAAGAAAGCCATGTGAAAAATCCCTGGAACGGCCATGATCTTATCATCCCATGTGGGCAAATTAGAATGAGCCAATTTAGCCAAAATTCTTTGGCAAAAGCCTCAGCTTGGCAAAATTCTTTGAATTCTGATATTTCAGAAACTGACACTATCATCAGCTTGCTTTTTTGGAGAAAATGTTGTCAAAATGGCTCACAAAAAAACCGAATGAATTATTCGAAAATAGTCCAAAATGATTCATGTCTTCGATGATTCCCCATACTACTAATCATCATATCTGGTTGAAGTCTTGGTCAGGTAATGTGCCCAGTCCCATCAGCGGGGAAAAAAATTAACGTCACATTTGGAGGCTTCCACTGATCAGCACCCAGAACTGCGTGAGTGCTTTACATCATCGGCAGAACAGATTGGTTTATTGATGATAATAATAATTGTGATAATCCATCATGAGAGTCCTTATCAACCAATATAGAATGGGATGTTTGGGATGTAAAGGGATGCAATGGGGATAGAATCAGATGTCCCAAATGATGGCTTGCAGTGACTGGTCGAAGCCTGGCCTCCTGTGCGCAAAACTGCTGCACAGAGGAATGCGCGGTCAAGAAGCAGGCAAAGTCCTCCGGACTGATGACTTGCGTGGAAAATAGCTGTGGATCTGTGACTAAAATCCTCATCAACTCCACTTTGGGATCCCCAAGAAATGACCTTCAAGAACGTCAAACAAGTATTTATATGTGCATTCCATTTGCCCCAAATGGTTGCCAGAAGTTCAAGGGGTCATCTCTCTTTCTTCAACCAACGACATGGGAAAGTAACACATGTCTTGCGGCAGAGAAAATACCCCAGCGCCCGAAACAGCACGATGGAGGCCAACCTGTGGTGGATAATCATCCAAGATGGGATATGATCAAAAGAACTGGGAACGATGACTACCCTCTGGTAAACATACAAAAAACTATGGAAAATCACCATTTTTCATGGGAAAATCCACTATTTCTATGGCCATTTTCAATAGCTATGTTAAATTACCAGAGGGTAACAAGAATTGGAGATGTCCAGAAATTCTTTGGGCCAGTCAACACCAGGTTTTTCATGGTCTTCTTTGAAAGCCAGGTTTACACAAAGGCAGATGCGGGACAAAACCTGAGACCTAGAGCCCTAGGGACCCAAATTCTGACGGGACCCATCCCATCAGCTTCGGCTGCACCTGCTCGTGACGCTTCAGGTACGCTGACCTCACTGCTGGATGGTCCGCCAACTGGTTGCTGCTCAGATGTCTGGGCCCTTGAAAGGCTCGGACCCTACTTTGCTTCATGTTTCATAGCAAAAAAACTTGGGAAAGGGCACGTTACGTCACAATTTTGATGTTGGTGATTTCGTCAATTGTGCTAGGATTGATTCCCACTTTCTGACTTCAACCATTCTCCCACCTGCACCCCCCTTATTTCATGCCAAGCGTCGTGAGCACGCGGGCCCAACAGACCAGGTAGCGGTCCTTCTCATCAGTCCACAAGTCCTGCAGGCCCCTGGTCCACCAACATCGGATCATCAGAGGGTCCGCTTAAGCTTGTTGTTTGGGAAAATCTGATTCTTACCATCAATATATATATATATATGTGTGTGTGTGTCTGTGTCTGTGTATGTTTGGGCATACATATACGTATGTGTATATATGTATATATGTATATATGTATATATGTATATATGTATATATGTATATATGTATATATGTATATATGTATATATGTATATATGTATATATGTATATGTATGTATGTGTATATATGTATATATATATATGCACTAAATTGCAGATTTTTGTCTCCATGGACTGTGCCCAAACGGCACCAGGTGCAAAAAAACCAGTGAGTGGCTAAGCAAAATCAATATGTTTCAGATTTCACTACAGCTTTCACATTGATGGGTAGCACCGCTTCATAGTGCTGGAAACTAACATAGGCCAGCCACGCAGGAGGGCCCCAAGCATCAGCAACTATTTGCAAACCTTTGTCCAAACCTAAACTCCCAAGAGTAGCCATTGTAAGTCCAAGGCACTGAACTCCAGAGGGAAGTGAACTGTACAAAGAAATATACAAACACTAAACTCTATAGTTTAGAACTTGAACTCTGGATTTTAGTCATTTTCTATATGTATATATATATATGTGTATGTATGTATGTATGTATGTATGTATGTATGTATGTATGTATATATATATGTGTGTATGTATATGTATATGTATATATGTATATATGTATATGTATATATGTATATGTATATATGTATATGTATATATGTATATGTATATATGTATATGTGTATATGTATATGTATATATGTATATGTATATATGTATATGTATATATGTATATGTATATATGTATATATGTATATGTATATATGTGTTATGTGTGTGTGTAATTACATGCATATATATCTATATATGTATACTTACGTATGTAAATGTACATATATATATATACATAGTGTGTATATATATATACGTATATACATAGATATGTATATATATATATACATATATGTACATATGTATGTATAAATATGTATATATATATATATACATGTACACATGTATGCAAAAGAATGATTATATATGTAGACGAATATTTGGCTCCCACAAAAAAAAAAAAAAAACAATTCCAGGATTTAAAGATCTTGCCGACAAGCACAAGAGTGTTTGGATGGGAACAAGCATGGGATTTGCCAACAGAAAGGAACACAAAGTGAGTTTTTGTTAGTATCATCCATGAACAGTCAAAAGCCATCCATGGTGAAGGTTAGTATTCAACACAGCAACTTTTTACTATGGAGGTTGACTTCTACCGCCAACAATATCTCCAAGTGCAAGAGTCAAAGGTGCAGGAGAGCAATGTTACTGCAAGACAGCAATGAACAGCAACATCATCCTTGAGACACATTGTGATTATCATCATCACCATTCTCAGCCCATCAAAAAAGACGTCAAACATAACTTCATTTTTTAGTCATGTCTTCTTTCCCAGTGGCTTTTCAACAACCCCCATCTTTGTTGCCCATCCATGAACCCCCGGTGCTCTGGTTGCGCCGCACCTCCAAAGTTGCGCGGGTCGCGCCCTCCACGCTCACTGCGTCTAGGAGCTCCATGAAGTCATCGAAGAAGTCTTCGATGGCCATCTGGGCGACGTGGCAACCGGAGATTCCCAGCAGTTGATCCAGAAAAAACATGCGGGGTTGGTATCCATCATAAGAAAAGGATGTGAAAATGTATGGGGAACTAGAACATCACCTACAAAAATTGATATTGTTTGTCTATAAATGGATGCAAATGGGAGTCTCTTGAACAGGAACATCAGCTACAAATTTGTAAAGGCTGAGCTGTTGAGATGGTTTGATTCGTCCGATGGTCCCATGTGAACATCACCCAGGCCCAGAATGGTGGCAAACCCACTAGATCCGGGTATCCAAGCATGTTGGCGATACACCGATAGGATGAGAATGCACATTTCCCAGTGCCATGGGTACCACCGTGCCCCAGAAATCAGCAAAGGGATCGCTGGGCTCCAGGACGCGTTCATAGCCCACGGAGAGGCAAAACTCCAAGGCATCTTTCTGTCGTTCCCGGAAGGCGAGCGCTCGCTCCTGGAACAACCCCATTTTTTGGCTGGTAATGTTTAGTGTTTTGTTTGCACCTCAAAAATTGTGCGGCCCATTTTGGTCAAGGAACTGTTACCTTCCAAATTGGCCCTGAATTTTCAGCTATGGTGTTTTTTTTTGGTGGGCGGCGCAAATCAATGAGATCTAGACTCCATGGAGGCAGTGGAACACCTTCAGCTGGAGCATCCCAGCCATCTTTCTTCTAGCAAGGTTTTCCCTTAGAAAAAGGATAGCAAAACATGGCAAAACAATCCTTCTAGCATTGGATTCAACCCAAAAAAAGCTATGACCTGCCGGTGGATCCAGCAACAAACCGACCCGCTAAGGGCTGTCCTTGTCTCCAACCATCTGCTCAAAAATGGCAAAGAGATACGACCGATAAAAGCCTCGGGTGCTGAAATTCACCCCAAGTCGTCCCACATCAAATTGGGCAAGGTCTGCAACCCTCCAGCAGAATACTTCACCAGACTCACATAGACTCACCAGATTTGCTTCCACAATCAAGCCTTTAAATCCCTCATTCAATCACTACCATACTGAGGTTGCAGTCAGTATATATTATGTTATGGCTATGTGTCAAAATTTAAGGCCCATGGGACGGATTTGGGCCATTATCACCCCATCTTTAGGGTACCAAACTTTGCTTCATACCCATATAACTTCCATCAACTTCCGATCGTAAGCACATATGGGTATTTCTGAAATAGGGTGCAACCTACACAGAGCCACTTAGCCCGCCATGGCCAGAATCCTTTGGTGCCCAGTAACCCATTTCTCCCATATTGCTAATTCTAACCCAAAGAAAGCCCCAATGATATTGTTATGGTTGGTTTGATCCCCATTTGTGGCATTAATCATCAAAATGGTTGATCCTCTAATATTATCCTATCAAAATTAATGGCATGATCCACTAATATTCTCCCATTTATGGCATTAATCAAGTTCTGGTTGTATATCCTATCAAAAATCCCCATGTCGCCAAGTTTCAGCTTCCATCCGGTCGAGCTCGACGCATGTGTTGGAAGCGATCTACCAAGAACTCCACCTGGCATGTCCAGAAGTCCAGGGCTAAGGGTCTGAACATCAAATCCACTGGGGGTATAGCTCATTTTCTCCATCAAATGACAAGTTTCATGGTGTTTGTATCTGTGAAATGTGGGATGATTTTTGTTGGAATCCCTCGTTTCTGGACAAACCCGTTCCAGACACTAACTTGACGTCCTATCCGGACCAAGGGCAACTAATCCCATCCCTAGTACTAAACACCCCCCAGAAACCACGGTTTATTTGATGATGTTCAATGTTAGGGAGGTGGGATTAATAAATTTACTCAGAATGGTTTCGAAAATGATGACAGTGGGAAAAGGTCATCTAGATGTCCAACACCTCGGCGAATGGTAATCAAGAGACAGCTACTCCCAACCAAGCACAGCCATGTTGTTCTGACCTAAGGCAACTGACATTGGAGGATTTCGCGACACCTGACCGGGAGCCTGCAAAACATGATCGTACTCATATTCATATTATATATATATATGTATATATATAATGTCATATGTTATTATAATATATGATACACACTCATATCCATCATCATCATCATGCTGCCTCAAGTAGATGGGCTTCATAACCGCTTCATCTCGGAGCTCAAGGGCCTTCTGTTTGAAGTCGGGGTTCTCTGCGTATTGAACCTGGCGGTTTTGGAGCTTTTTGGACACAGCCATTCGTCACAGCCAGCTCTGAGTTGGGTGGGTTGCGTTTGGGCATTGGTTCTAGTAGATTGTTCCTCTACAAAAGGTGGAACCTTGGAAGCTCTCAAGACCTACGGAGACAGCAAGCCACCTTTGACCCTGAGGAGATAGGATACGGGCAAATCGAAATGAAAAGAACAAAGCCAGCTGAAATGGATCCGTTTTTTCACCGGGCTTTTCTGGCATTGAGATGTAAAGCAACGGTTTCCACATCACATCGCCACATCGCCTTTAAATCTGCTACTGGCACCGGAGGCCCCACGGCTTCCTGGTCTTCCATGGCCCATGGCGACAGGCTGTTGGTTTCCAGGTTTTACTCAGTCGACTCCCGGGATGGCTTTCTACTCTCAAACTACCAATGTCAAACACAAAATCAAGCCCAGATTTTGAGATTGAGAAGATATGAAAAAGTAAATGTTAGAATTTCGTGTGGTTCATTGATTCTTGGCTTTACCACACACTGCGGACAATGAGGCTGCGAACGACTAGAAATTGGGATGTGGCCGTGTGCAAGAAGTGTTTCAAGCAACCATGTGTGCATATGTTTGCATATTTGTAAAGCACATGTAGCCCGGTTGGCTGTGCTCGAGCCAGGATTCGGCATCCAAATCATCAGGAAGTGTCCAGGCAAAGTCACTCCAATATCATTGAAGCATTGGTGAAAACAAAACGTCACTGTACATCAAGGGTGCAGCCGAAGTGTCCAGTCTTTGCGCCTTGTAGGGGAAGACCATGACTAAGTCTGAGGGTGGAAGCTTGGTCTGTGTCTGAGGCATTGGTTGCCTCAGGATTGGATGACCGCAGACTGCAGAAGCATCGAACCAAACAGTGATTTCATCCAATCGACAAAGTCACGCCACCTTAGATAGTTTTCATCCATGTTTCGAGCCCAGCTGGTTGGCGGTTTCAACATGTTTCGAGCCCATTGCAAATGATTCCTCATTGGGCATCATCACCACACATAGGTGGCAACTTCAAAAAAGTATCGTACAAACAAAATAACACACCAACCAGCAAGGTTACACTCTTGTGACTCTTGTGGTTTATCTTGTTCATCATTATTTCCAACCCTCAATTTGTGGCCAAGGTCTAAGGCACTGGCCCTGCTACTGGGATGTAACCTGTCTCCCAAGAAACGGCCATGGATCCAATGGGAAGCCGCTACCGCAAATGGTTCATAATTCAGAACGTTTCGCACTAAACTCTGAAATTGGGAGTCGATCATTTTTGGCCTAAGATATGTTGACCGCAAAGCGATTGATATAATGTACTACTATATTACTGATGAATGTCAACCTTTGTCATGCTTGGTCCGGTCATGTACCCAGCTGGCATCAAATACCCGGTCCCCGAGTCATCGTTTTCACATCGCCATATCATCCATCAACCAATGGGATGCCCACCTTGCGGAGCTTCCTCATCACCCTCATCAATACCGCTGCCTCTGGCTCGGTCCTGGAACCAAATCACCATTGAGGCAGGTAGGATATCTAACCTTGGGGGCTGCTATTATTACCCTCTGGTTATGACTAACATAGCCATGCAAAACCATCATTTATATATAATAGGTAAATCCACTATAAATGGGCCATCTATACCATGGCTATGTTAAATAACCATAGGGTAACTCAAAAACCCACCAGAATTGACTCAACACCAAGCAGAAGGTTTTTCCAACCACACGCCGGGAGATCACAGCAGATCACTCAGCTGAGAACCAGGCCGTTCGAGTTTTGTGAACATCCTGCTGAAGCAGTTCGCGAGTCCTAGGGATCCGCACAAGGCTCCCGGCTGTCAGATATTGGATTGGGTGAATTGGGTGAGTGCTAACAGCATTAACAGCAACCCACATATAACCCACATATCCCCACTCGGCTTCTGGCGAATGATCTCGAACAAAGGGCATTTCTGGACTTCACCTCAGTGGATGAATCGACCCACGAATCACCAAGATTCGCTGTGCCGGAAAAGATGCTAGACTTGACTGGGGAGAGAGCTGCTCGTCTTCGCGAGCGCGAGCGCGGAGGTCTGCTACTATGGAAACTCGGAAATCTGGTGCTTTTGATTGGAAACGTGTGCTGCACCTCTGCCGATTTTGATTGTTGAAACTGCTTGAACCTCAAATGTTTGACTCGAGCCAAAAAAAAGGCCGGCCATGAATCAAGAATTCAAAGAGCAAACAAGCAAACAAATAAACAAACGAAAACATGATTGACAAGATTCTTTGAACCTGCCAAAGTTAGTCCTGATTCTTCGATTTGCTTTGTAGTGCCCCCTAAATCTAAAATGTTCAAAAAGATCGCCAGTCGATTCCCTAGGGAATTCACCACTTCACAACTTTTAAGAACAGCCAGGGTGCCATGTCATCAGCCAGGTCAGTTACGCATTCTTTTGCTCCAAGGTGCTCTCGCGATCTCCTTCGATGCTGGAAGCCCTGCGGATCATCTCGGCGCCAGGACCCCAGGACCGCCGTTTGGCAAATCAGTCCGCGTGGAGCCTGGCACCCAATGGCCACGAAAAGTGATGATAAACCATGGCAAAACATGATCGAACTACAGCTAAACCATCTGGGGGTAGCTGTAGTTAACTCAGAAACTCAGCCAGACTGAGTGGTGACAGTGGCTTCCAACTGCTTCGGAACATCATTGCTGGTGCCTTTGTGGCGATGCCGGTCGGCCATAGACTTGAGCAAGGGGGCCTGGCACTGTTCATCAGGGGAAACCGACGGAAACCGACAAAAAACATCAATGGCTTCCTGCTGGTTCGACATCCCGAACATTTCTTTCATAAAATGGTTCATATTGCTTTCATTGATGTTTCATTGATGTTTCACTGTAACGACTGTAGGATTTTTGGGGCTTCACCATTTGGTTGAAAGACCATGCCATGCAGGCCTTGTCGATCTTCTGGCCTGAGACTTTAATGCAAAAATGTCTGACACTAGTTCGACGAACGGACCGGAAATCCAACTGAAGAAACGCAGAAGCAGATACCCTCCAGTAAATTAACATAGACCCTGCCAGATAGGGGTTGAAAGACTAGTTTCCACTATAAGTTGGTCAGTTTCAGGGTCTATGTTAATTTACCAGAGAGTAGTCTATACTTGTACCATGTAGATAAACTGGTTCAGCTAAAGTAGCACTGCATGATTGCTTGTGAGCATTTCTGATGTGTTTATTCAACAGTGTAATCCCAAGCCATCCAGCCAGTGGTTTATCATCATCCCCAATAAAGTGGATCCACAACAACAAGCACTCCAAAACTGTCACCATTTATATAATTACATATATATATACATATATATATAGGGAGTGTATGGGAGTATGATACATTATATAAATCATCCCAGTCGCAGAGTATCCGCAATATCAAGCAACAAACTAAATTGGGGATGCTTTATGATTGCGGACCCCGACATGAAATCTGACAATTGGGTTCATCTGCAATTTTATCATGCTCTCCCCATTCAAATTGCCACATGTTAGTGGTACATCGCCCTTTTTTGGGACAAACCCACATAATATATGATCGTTGTATGTCCCCAACAAATATTCCATGGTTGGTTCAACCCTTTAATCGTCCAATTCATATGTGGGTAGTGATTGTGGTCAAACCATCTATTTGGGCCAAATGGGGATCATTTTCGATCAGCAAATAAGTGTTTGATTTCAGGAGTGGCATGAAAGGCACATCACCGATGAACAAGGCTATGTCTAACTATTATGATCCATGATTGCTGGGAAAATCTCATTAAAACCTCGTCATGTCTTGGTCTCCGGCTGAGTTCTCTCCAGGTTGTTTCGGCCCGTCAGATTGGGGCGGCTCCTATCTGTGGCCTCGGCCAAAACCAGCACAGAATGCCTTGAAAGACAATGGAAAGACAGTGGAAAGGATGCAATAAACAGCTATACAAAGTCAGAAAATAGAGATTTTCAATTATATTGACATTCATTAATGATTATAATAAAGAAAACAATAATGCATCATCCGACTAGCATCTCCAAGGCTCGCACCCACGGTGCGATATCATCGAAGGGAGCTCCTCGATAGGCGATTTACCCTCAAACAATGCGGATGTTTTTTTTTTGAAAAATTGTGATATACAGAGAAATTTCGGGGCACACCAAAAATTTGGATATATATAATTAGAATTTACTATTATACTAAATATGGGATAATATGGGATAATTATCCCAAAAAAAATACTTTTTGGGACTATTGACTACATTTTGTGAACTGATGTGATACTGGTTGGGTACGTTCGATGGGAGAATTGGCCCTACAGAATTCATGGGGATAGAGCGCAATTCATCATGAAACAATGGGGAAAATGATGGTACATGGGATGAAAGGGGATGGGTACCCCAACACCCACTGGTGAAAAAAAAAAACGTAATATGAGGCTGTCATCAGCCGGATATGTCAAATATCCTGGGAAAACAAATAAGCGACCCAGTCGTGTAGGGGCCAGTCACCCAGAATCTGCACCTTCCGTGTCCAAGGCCACAAAGAAGCGAGCCGATTGTTCGTGAATGAGCCTCAGCTGCCAAGGCTAATGTTTGGCCAACAGAATACCATGTGTATATGTGTATATATATATATGTGTGTGTGTATATGTGTATATGTATATGTATATATATAATATGCTGTGAGTGAGTGAGTCAAGACTTCATCCAGACCCAAAGCGGGAATTCAGCCCAAAGTCCGAAGGGTTTCGGCATTCAGACCAACAATCCGCAATCCAACAAAAACTGGAGGTGATGGCTTGATGCTCCAAAAGTCAACATCTGACAGAAATTTTGATGAATTACATCAACCATTGGATCATGATTACAAAAGTCAACAGAATTTTGAATCTTCAACTGGCTCAACCCCCTCCGATTTCAGCCCTCCGAAAGCCTCAGGGCGCCCCTGCTTCCGCAAGGCCCTCACGCCCAGCAGCAGCTCACCCAACGACAGAGCCAGCCGGATGATCCAACATGCCTGGCTCATCGAAACCATGGGGATGGGGTCAAAATTGGGACCAACAATGGAAGATGGTGATACTAAAGCTAACAGTTATACTGTATAATTGTATAATACTACGTATGATACTATCATCTGATATATCACTGGATGATGGTATCATGCAACTTTTTGTCATCATTTGGGCTATGATACTGTCATCCAATTCTTGGTGGGTCTTAAGGTCTACAACTTGGGGTCAAAATGGATCCAAAGGCCACAGGCATTGAAACCTCCAATCCACAAAAAAGTTGAAGTTTCCAGCTTCTGAGGTGACCACGTGGCTGCTGCTGAAAGTGAATGATGGAGTCTCCAGGATTCCCTACCCTCCACTTGCCCCGGATTTCATGATAGTTAAAACATGTTAAAACCACCAGTTTCTGGTCATCCAGAATGCCCAGGGTTGACCCTCAGCAGATTTCAAAGGATCTTCGCCTGCTCAATGGTGAAGATGCATGGGAGTTCAGGAGCCTGGGAAGCAACATGGGGTGCACCCTGGAAACTCTGGGAATTCAACAGATCCCTGTGCGTTCAAGAGAAAACCTCGCCGAATATTTTTTGGCAAGCTAACTTAGTTCAATGTCGGCGAAAGAATTCTGCCACATCTTGACCGGAGGAACAACTCGAGCAATTGTAGCTTGCAAAAACAGACACGAATACATGAGACAAGCAACATGTCGCGCATTTGCAGCGTTTTGGACACATCCAAAACTGAGCAAACTCCGCCAGTCACTCACATCCCCCCAAAAAATGGACAACCTATTGGGTGGCCAAACAATTTTCAAAATACAGAGTCCTCAACAAACAGTTGATCTTTAGGGTTTACAGTGTGATATCATCCATGGTTTCAGGATATTTCAATGTGATAGTCGGTGGTAAAGTCACTAAATGTCAGGTTTCCTCAAGTAAAGATATATATATATATTAATATTATATCATAATTATATCTGTGAATCAAGACCCTGGTACCCTTCACATCAATAGTTAGTGGATGTTCATCCCCTTCAATATCAGATTCTTGTTGTACATCCCATAGAAGATCGCAATATTCCTGTTTTTCCTGCTGGATTCCTCAGTCCCAATCTCTATTGCTTTTATCCCCATTCCAAGGCCCAGGGGTCCAGGCCAAACTGCAGATTCCAGGTTGCAGGTCCTCTAGGAAGCTGCCTGGAGATCGTGAGGGTAAATATTTCTCTGGCCTTTGGTAAGCCCTAAGTTGAGAATTTGGTAAACACCATGGCAAAAATGATGATGGAATACTGTCCTATTTTTTGGTGGGTTACTCTACAGCTATGTAGAATGGGGTAAAATTCAACAATTTCTGACCAAGGCATCATCTTGAAACATGTGCTTTTTTCGAGATCTGCGAAATTGCGGCAAGCAGCTTGATTGTTACCCCATCAAGCCATCGGCTTGCATGATACCATGATACCAGTGAAAGATCATAAAAGTTGGCTCATAGGAAGGACTTGTGCCACTTCCAGCGGAAGAGCTGAGGATCAACGCTTCGGTTTAGAAAAGTCCCTCTAGCAGCCCCGCAATGAAGGCGGTGCGTTTGAAGCCAAGTGAAGAGTTGACTTCTTTTGGACGTTATAGTCCTGAAGGGTATGATCATCTTCCAACTGCTGCCCGGCAAAGATCAATCTCTGCAACCGCATCGGCATGCCAATCCTCTCCTCAATGAGTTTTTTGAGGGTTGGCCCAGCTTTACAAAGCTCTTGGTCTGTTTGCCATCCTGCTGGGAGCGGCCAAAGCTTGGATGGTGGCCCTTTTCCAAACAACCTCGTGTATTTCTTGAATGTCAGCAAATACCTTTGTGCTTGATTTTCATCACTGGATCGTGGATCATGGCATATGATCTCATTGGTAAGACGCATACAAAACTTGTAGTAAATCTGTGGAAAGAGCAACAAAGCATGCCACACTTGATCTACGTCCCAGCTGGGCGACAATTGAGCTCCTTGACAGCCACCGGCACTGCCATTGGTCGCAGTGCTTGCAGTGCGTGCAGTGCTTGCAGTGCTTGCAGTGTCGCACGCTCGTTCCGGGTCAGTTGCAAGCTTTGGCTCTGCAGTGTCACTGTTCACGGCCTTCAGGATGAAGAATCGACTGACCTCAATCAGCAGTTCATCCAATGAGCTCTCGGAGTCAAGTTGCACTCGGGGAGCACCCACTTCCGAGCAGGGCCGTAGCAGCCACTCAGCATAAGCATCTTCGTCCTCCTCCTCTGGCTCAATTGTGACGACCTTCTGCTCCAAGTATTGCTTTACAGCCAAACCATCTGGGCTCTTCCAAAAGCGACACATTTCCTCAGCCGCAGCCCTCACAACCACTGAACGTGATTCACCCTGGATCTTGGCCACCGTGATCCCAGTGTCTCCACAAGTGCTAAAGCGTTGGATGGCAAGGGATGGGCCTATCCTGGTCCTTGGCTCAACATTCAGTGCATAGCTGAAGTTTTCATCCGACACTTTCGTCACATAGATCCGCATTGCTACTGGCCAAACACCTCAACGGAGCTTATGATCAGAGCCAAACAGCTCACCGGAACTTATGATCAGGCAACATGTTGAAACATGCACAAATGCATGTATGTGTGGGTATGACCGGATATTGTTATATACATCTTAAATGTGTATATATATTTATATATATATACATATTGTATATACCTTGTATATCTATAGCAAATCGGCGACCCAGAAGTACCAAAAATCACAAGACGCCACTCTGAGAATCCAGGCCCATCGCCAACTGTGCCACCAGGATCGCAATGCATCTGCCCAGCTGCGCTAAGGGTCAAACAGTGTATCAATAAACAATACCCACATGTTTGGTGCTTATACATCTGTGTGTTGTTCAAATATGTTTTTGAATGTATGTATACATACATATACATACATACCATACCATACCACACCATACCACACCACACCATACCACACCACACCATACCACACCATCCCATACCAATACCATACCAGTACCATACCATTACCATTACATTACCATACCATTACCATACCATACCATACCATACCATACCATTACCATACCATTACCATACCATTACCATATTATTACCATACCATACCGTACCATACCACACCACACCATACCATACCATAACATTACATTACATTACATTACATGACATGACATGACATGACATGACATTACATTACATACATACATACATACATAGATACGCTCCGGCAATCTCACATGGAACTCAAAAATCTTGGTTAATGTTAGCTTTCCATTGCTGCCATGTTGGAACTCCTGACCCAACCGGGTCTACGCAAAAATATCTCTGTCCAACACGCCCTGGCCCGAGGCAAAGGAAGACGAAGAGGAAGAGCTCGGGGACCTCATTTTTGGGGGGCAAAATAGGGGGAGACCAGGATACACCAATTTATGGCCATCAAAATACTGGAAAAAAGGAGCTGTCAACTCATTTTTGGATGAAAAAACGAAAATGGGGAGTCCTAATTTTCAGACACAACCCCAAATTCGGTTCAGTTTCTACTGAAGCAACTCAAGCCGAAGGTCTGCTGCAACTGATGTCACCATGGCTTGGGGGCCTGGGGCCGCTGGGGCCCCAACCTTTTCTCCAAGGTTTCCAGCGTAGCCCAAATAGAGGCGACAGGGCTCCAGCAAGAAGCACAGAACGTAGTTTGCACTGCACGCGGTGCACGCGAGGCGAAGCAACCATTGAGAAATGCAGGTGAATGCTGGTGAATCCACCATTGGTTAATCAATGGTTAAACATGGTTAAACACTGCCTTCATCCACGTGACTCGTGTAGTTCCTGAGTGGCAGACCATAGAAGTGCCGTCATCACTGTGCCTTGAATCCTGCCATCCGAAACACGTCTGTAGTGGCTCCATATGGAAAAGTTTGCCCAAACGCGCAGGAGTCACCAGCGCAGTTTTGCCCATCCTGCGAAAACCTGCAGTAGAATCAAAAGTATCTCAAGCATGCAAAGTCTTTTGTCAGGATCAGGCATTGAGCAGACTGGTCAACAAATGGCCTGATAGCCTCTGCTTTCTGCAGTAAAACATCTTGCAAGCAAACCCCCCATAGCTACGAAAGCAGAAAGACTGGGCCTCCACAAGAGCGAAGAAAAGATCAAACCAGACTCCACAGTACAAGAAGATCTGTCAGGGGCTGGTCGTTATTGCTGTCGCGTTTTGTTTCAGGTGTCTGATTCAATACTTGAATGACAAGCTGGCCAATCAACACACAAAAACAAACAACGAAGGAAAACCTGAAGGGAGACACTTGATGCCACAGCTCTATCCAAGACCTCAGGATACTGTAGGCTTTGGATCACGAATGATCACGAAACAGTTCTGGATTGTGGTCGCTTGCCATGCCAAACCAAGGTTGGGACCAGCGGAGGATGTTCTCGCTGTCTCCCTACAAACTTCATCAAAGCATGACTCGCATGAGGTGTCTGATGTGTCTGTGGTTTTGCGCTGGTTCTATGTGAGTCAGTAACATAACTATTGAAAATCACCATTTTCACTGGGAAAATCCACTATTTCTATGGCCATTTTCAATAGTTATGTTAGTCATTACCAGAGGGTAGTGGATGTCGTGGTTTACGGCTTGGAACCGTAGAGGCTTGGTCGATTTTAATCATCCGATCCTTGGGGATTCTTGATAAATATGCACCATTTGGGGCTGAAACAGTTTAACAATGTTCTGTTGGATTCTAAAAAGCGCTGCTTTTTATCCCCATGCAAATGGCTCAAAACCTGGTACCCCCAGCATTTGGCTGATTACAAAACCGCCTTTTCTTGATGTCCAAGATCACCATTTCAAGGTGCCATGGGTTCGCGCCATTTTTCCACCTCATGTTGACCCCCACCTGGTCCCTCTGGACGTCGCATTCCGGACAGTCATGGGCTGCCAGGTGCCATGGGGCCATCAGCTCGCTGCCAGGTTGGTTCCCAACAAGAACTGGGAGTTTTTATTGCGATTAATGATCAAAAATTGGGATAATAAATGATCAAAAATGGCGGATAATAAATGATAAATTGATATTAAATGATAGAAGTCAACTTGCGATAAAACCACTTGGGACTTCATGATCAAAGACATCGGGATGAAACGACGCCGAATTGTTGCATGTTTGCCAACAAAAATCTGGGAATTCTCCGACCAGTGAAACATGGGAAAGGCAGGTAAGGGATTCAAGATGATTCAAGTAACAAAATCCAACATATCTGGCGATGTGACTTTAATCTTAGGGGATAGTGATGGGAAAAGAGTGTGTGTGAACAAGTTCAAAACAATGTGGTATCTGACTGGCGCAAGTATGGGTATAGGATCACCTAGAATATCCCCCGTGGTACCGCTCAAAAGGGTCTAGTCCTGGAAAAAAATGCCTTAAATCGTTTGGTCCACAACCTTTTGGAATTGATTTCCAAAGGGTACAACCCAACAGATTTAAGCCAACAA
>Ga0126342_10001140_pt1 | contig 35581 bp, 24 predicted proteins | sample Cyp1metagenome_FD_92528 | JGI IMG/M metagenome (GOLD analysis project Ga0126342, IMG submission 92528) | Coral microbial communities from Lord Howe Island, Old Settlement Bay, Australia - Cyphastrea 1 metagenome | ecosystem: Host-associated > Invertebrates > Cnidaria > Coral ...
CTTCTTGAAATCGCGTTGCCAAGCAGGGAAGCGCTTTAGGTATGACTTAGGGGTGACTTTGTCTAGTCCCTGTATAACCGTTAGGACTGTAACTGTGTTGATTGATGATTATTTGACAAATGACACATGACGGTTGATTCATGATTCGCTGGGTTGTGTTGCTCTTTATCCCACATATATATATACCTCTATATATAATACTTGTATAATAATACTATATATATATATTTAGTAATCTATCATTATTAATTATGTATTATTATTTTCTATATAATTATATATATATATATATTCATCCTGAAGTAGATAAACTATGCGATTTTCATGCACATATTCCCACTTTACTGATGTTGTTTTTGAAATTTCCAGATTCTATCTACTTCAGGATGACTATATTTATATATATATCTGTATCTCTTTGATATTGTGGATTATCAGAAAATTATTACGGGGTCAGTGTGAGGCAGCGTGAGGCCCGCAGACCCGGACATTTTCATATGAAGAGATTTCTTCAGTGTTCAATGGCATTTTAATGGATAATGAATCAAATACCAATGGATAATTTAAATCTCAATATATCTCAATAAATACTGTATATTTTAACTATGATGATAAACTATATCAATGGATTCAATGGATCTCTTCAGTGAAGACATCATCGATTGGGTCTATTTGTTGCAGGTTGATTCTCATTGTGATTGAAGTTTCCATGTTTTTTCCCCATCATGTAAGAATTTCCTGTTCGATCCTTCCGGACATTCGAACTTTGTTGAATTGGATATGAGTTGACAGATTGATCTAATGCATCGACAGATGCAAAGGAAAACCATTACAACCACTCATTTTGAACCATGGTTTTCCATCACCAACTATTAACCTTGGTTTTCTAAAAACATGTTAATACAACCACCATCAACCATGGTTTCAACATGTTTTAACCATTCATATGGAGTCGACTCTGGTTTTTTTTAGCCAACGAAAAGATGCGGCGGGTTCCCCGACATGGATGGACGATGGAAATTTGTTCATTGCCTCAGAAAGGTGGTTTCAACGACTTGCCGAGCAAACCCCAGAAGTGTGATGCTTGTTTCTAGGTTTGTGATTTTTTTTGGTTTTCACAGATTCGGGGTGCCTATATTTTTTGACCATGGTTTGTATCATGTTGGTTTTTAATCCCACTATATCCTCATCTACAGATGATTTTCCCTTAAAATGTATCACTATCCAGTAGGTTTCCTCCAAATTTTGCTTTCAACCAGGGCATCGCTTATCGCCTCTCGCCATGTCATCCCCCATGAAACCACAGGTTTTTTTCCACCGCGGAGTGGAGCGGAGCGTAGCTGCGGGCTTCGGAATCGAATGACCATGATGAACGATGGGAATTTCAGGATCCGATTGATTGGAGGTACCTATCGTATGTAAGGCCTATTTTTCAGGCTTATGTAAGGGAATATCCCCAGCAACATATGGCCAAAAATATGGTACTAACAATGTACTAACGTACCTCCATTTTAGGATCCTGGAATTTCCATTGATGATGAACGATGGGTGCTTCAACAAAAATCAGGATTATGCAGCGGAAATGCAACCGCAAGTGATAAAGAACTCCCCGAAACATCTTCAATAAACCTTGGGGACCTCAGAACATCTTCAGGCATGTATCGGTTTATTTCTACGTCTTCTGTGATGATTTTAGATACAGCAGTTGGAATCGTTTCTCGCTTCTCCTGCATAAGCCTCGGCTTCGTTGGTTAGTAGGTCATTTGAAATCAGTTCCTTGTAAATTGGAAGCATAGACGAAACAGCTAGAAATTGTGGCAACCCAGTAAAGATAAACAGATAATGTAAAAAACTAATTTACCGCATCATGTTAGTCACATGTTATGTTATTGGGCGGATTACTGCATGGTATCAAAGATTCGCCGAGTCTCGAAGCATCCATCAGGTTCCATTCCCCTTCCCCGTGTCGTGTCGCGCTGTTGCGGCACCGTCACGAACGTTGAAAGAGGGCCGACAGACACGCTCTCAGATGGTGTTAATGGCTTTGGGAGATCGCTGATGGGATCAGAATGGAACCAAGCTCAGAAACGGAGATGTCCAAAGGAGTTCACATCGTACCATATGGTCTATTTATGGAGGTACTGTACCATATAAGGCAATATTTTCTGGGGATATTCCCTTACATAGGCCTTACATTAGCCTTATATATGGTAGGTACCTCCAATCTAGGATCCTGAAATGGCCATTGAAAGGTAGTGATATAGTCGAGATATAAGAGGGGTGGTGATGATCTGGTTGGCGGATTTTTGTGAGGGATGATAATCCCAACTGCAAAAATTGTCAGATAGCTTCGAACATCTGCAAACCACCAATCACAATCAGACTTTGACGATATTTGGAAAAGAAGTCTGAACAAGCAGTCCATCACAAGTTGGAGGACAGTTTCTAATGTAACAGCTGTCCTTCTGTAATTTCCTTGGCATTTCAACATCAGGCAATTCGTGTAAAAACCGGTGGTTTTTACCTGGAATCATCCCCCAGATGCCCCAAATCTGACCAACCTCAGAATGAGGTGTTGGGTTTTGGCGATCAGCAGCCCCTCAAAAGGGGGGGTTCTGCCGTTGAATCTTCAGAAAAAGTCGCTGGCGCCGTAGAAAAATGGGCACCTCCCTCAATGTGCCCAGGGAAAAACCGTCACTGCATTTTGTTGCCCCCATCGTTTTTGTTGTTTCTTTTGCTATGCTTACATTTATCTTTAGGGCACTTTGAGTTTTTTTTGTTAAATCTACCCTCTGGTTATTTAACATAGCCATGGAAGCCATGGCCCATAGAAATAGATGATTTCCCAGCTATAAACCTCCATTTATGGTTGGGATTTTCCATGGCAAACTGTTAGTCATAACCAGAGTGTATATTAATTGATGGATAATGATGAATATTATAAATTATAACCGCTACTAATCATTATTAACCACTAGAAACCACGATCAACCACTCTTAATGGGTAATTTCACTAAAACCAGAGGGTTTTTTTGCAAGTGATTGGTTGCAGATTTTTCGAAGCGACGATGTATTGATCCAATCCTGGTGTCCCGAAGTTGGACCCCAGAGGTGTTTGTTTGAAGTACAAGGTGGTGCCCCCCCAGTGATGTGAACGTTGGTTTATAAACCAGTTAGTAACTATAGATATACTGTATCTATCATAAATCATAGTGAAATTGGAGTTATAATCCGACTTAGCTAAGTATGGGGCACCACCTTGTAGGTTTATAACCTACATGGAATCCATGGAAAATGGTCCATTTATGGTTGATTTATGGGGAAATGTGGGATAATGTGGGATATTAAAAATGTGATAAAATGTGATTATCAATAGATCTGGGTAAATTTGATCACGACCGAAGCCTGTTCTCCCGAAGCCTGGAATCATGGTTTTATTTTGGGGAAATCATCCCCAACTGGCCTAACTATTCAGGTGAGTGGATTATTGTTTATTATTGTAATGTACCCAGATTTATCAACCAAAGTAACGGTAGATTCTAGATATGATCTACCATAGATTTAGCATAGACCCTTTAGTTGCAGTATAGTGGAGCTATGTTTCACCAACTTGGCTATGGGGCACCACCTTAGATCCAAGGGTGGCGGTTGGAATGGATCCTTTAGAGTCCGCAAGCTAAACTGCTTGGTGGCTTGGAACATGTTTTATCTTTACATATATTGGGAACGTCATCATCCCAACATAGGGAAATCATATAAATACATAGGAAACCATACTGGTTGGTGGCTTGGAACATGATTTTTATATTTTTCCATTCAGTTGGGAATATATCATCATCCCAACTGACGAAGTCCAACATTTTTCAGACGGGTAGGTCAACCACCAAGCAGTAAAGCGTTATCCCATTCTTCATTTGGTTCACCATCCCACTGTGGGATTACCATCCACAGTTCCAGTCAAGAATCCCTATTGTTGACGGTTCACTCCTCCAGTTGTTCCGATCACGTCCCTGCTTCTGCTAGTTAACTCCTGATGTTGATTTATTTTGTATCTGTAGTAAGCCCTGGTAAATTGACGTTTGCCGTCCCTTTTTTTTCTGGCTAATTTCATCTAGTTTCCATATTTATGTTTAACAATGTTCAAAAAATCTGATTGCTCAAAAATCATCTAAGTTCCATATATTTCTAATGTCTGATTTCCTTATTTATGTTTAACCCTTTAACGTATTTATGGTTTTTGTTGATTCCTTAGATTCCCAGGATTCCATCGAATTGACCAGGCCCTCGTTGCAGATCCTTTATGAGGCATGCACAATAGATGATGGTGGTTGGATTAAACAGTTGTTATATGTTATGTTTAAATATATTTGAACATCTATTTATCATTATAGTTATTGGTGTTGATATAATTCTAGATATTTATCATTTTTCCGTGTTGCACAAGAAAAAACTCAACATCATAGGATTGTGATATCATCATACATGAACTGGTTGGTGGTTACATTAATAGTAACCATGGTATAGTTTAACATCTAATAACCATTTAATAGCCATGTTGAGCAACCACTGGTTGGTGGTTTGGAGCATGATTTTTATTGTTCCCAATAGTTGGGAATGTCATCATCCCACTAGGTCAACCACCAGCCAGATTGTTTATGTTCCATAATATATGGTAGCACAATCCTTCCCATTGACGAGCTCATTTTTTCAAGATGGTTAAAACCACCAACCAGCTAACTATCATCTAACTATCCATACATAAAGAACACATACACAACCACCAACCAGATTAGTTTGATCTATACTGTATTTTATACATTTAACATAGTCCCTGCCGGGATTTTGTCCGGAGGACCCTTGGTGGGTGTGGCCTTGGGAGAAATAACGGCCTTTCCCTGTTCTCCCTGGAATCATGGTTTATGTTGGGGAAATCATCCCAGACATGGCCATATTTCAGGTTAGTGAATGATTATAATTTACCCATTATTAAATATATCTTAAAGCTGTAAGACAGTTATAAGTTCTAACTGGTAAGGGCTACAGCTGTATTTTCAAGTGAAACTATAGTATAATTCCGCAAGAATGTTGTTGCAAGGATGTTAATTTAACCAGGTATACATTGGAACTTTGAATAAAACACCTCTGGATGATGAAATGTGAAGATCATACTCGTATCCAGTAAAATGAATAGAAAGTCTATAGCAACTTCAGCAACCTCCAAAAAAGACGAGGTCATATCCTACCAAAGGAATGATAAATTGGTTTATTCTACACATGTTTGTATTTTTTGGACATGTTATTACTCTCGACATGGCCATGAAAAATCATCGGTTGCGAGGTAAATCATCGGTTTCTAATCGTCAACCAGGATACCAAGTTAAACGACCGGAAGGTTTACTAAGATGTTTTCTGAACGGGATGGCTTTGTCAGAAAAACCCGGGTATCCCGAAAAAAATCAGTTGATCATGGTAAAAATCAGCATTTTGTTCCAAGAAAAATAGTTATTTGGGGGTATAATTCAACCAATGTTTTGGACACATGGACAACTATAGACGCTATCTACAATGCGGTACCCCCCAGTGATGTGAACGTTAGTTTAAACAACCCCCATCAACTAGTTCGATATATCTACCATAAGTCCTAGTTATTGTAGTTATGTGAACCAACTGAACGCGATTTAGCTCACTGGGGCACCACGATCTATGTAGTGACAGCTTCAAGGAATACGATGCGATCACCTGCAGTTTTTGGCAGGGCTATTTCCCGAACTTTGTGGGGTTTCGGCCTCAGTTCGCCTCATCGGATCTGTGCTTGGTTGGGGAATTTCCATGAATTTCCTCCCGGGGCCCTGGAAAAAAACGGATCCCAACGTTGACATCGGATTTAACAATTACAACCAAGTTATTGGTCCTGAAAAAATGGTGCTTTGCGATGATTTGAAGGTTTAAACGTGCAAACACTCCAATGACTATGGTTTATGGTATTTATAACTATAGTTACTGGGGCTTATAAACCAACTTATATCTTGGGGGCCTCACATTGTAGATGTCCAAAGTATACCTTTTGCAGCAGAGCAGCGAAAAACCGAGGGTTTGACGACCGGTTAACATGTTGCCCTTCTTTGCCCATGGAATCGCCTTCCACAGAATCAGATTCTCAGTTGGTTCTCGGCGTTTCACTAGTCTTACTGGTGCTGAACGTTTTGGGAATCAGGGAATGAACCAGTATACTAAGTACCCATAACTATCGAATATCGAACTAGAAAGTAAACTATCCATAACTATCCCAGATGCTCCATGGTGCTGTTTTTTTTAACCTACATTCAACGCGCAACTTTTGGCTTTTTGGATGCTGATTTGTCCCAGGAAAACGACTCGTGGATCTGGAGCAGTGGAGGGGTGGGTGCCAACTGGGTGCCAAATGGGTGCCTTAGATCAGATCCTGCTTGGAACATGATTTTTTTACATCCAGTTGGTGGTTACATATAATAATCATTGTATAATCACATCTAATAACCATTTAATTGCTATGTTTATCAACCACTGCTTGGTGGTGATTTGGAACCATGGAATTTTACGACTTTCCATCCAGTTGGGAATGTCATCATCCCAACTGACGAACTCATATGTTTCAGAGGGGTAGGTCAACCACCAACCAGAGATCTGGTTTTTTTTTTGGTCAGGTGATTCGTGATGATGGAGCTTTGGTGAGTTTGAAACCCATTGAATCTATTTGGAGATAGAAAATGCGTGATCTATCGACAAAGATTGGAAGACCAAAGCCATAAACCCATCAGGTTTGGATATATCTTGTGGATTCTTGTGGCTTATATTGGCCCTGGTTGACACTATGTCATGCATGTATGTCCAGTGAATATCCAAAAGCCTATGTTTCCCATGGTTGGCTCAGTTTCAATGATTCTTGCAGCACGTCAAAAACATGGTGAACATGCCGGTCCAAAATCGGGATGTTGGCGAAGTACTGAGATTCAAACTCTGTACTCCAAGGTCCCCAGGATGCCCCAGGTACAGAGATGGCACCATGGGTCAGTCCTTTTTTTGCACTATGTCGTTGGAGAGATTCTAAAAACCATCCACTATCATCAAGACCTAATATACCCTCTGGTTATGACTAACATAGCCATGGAAAATCACCATGCTATTAATAGGTAAACCATCTATAAATGGACCATTTTCCATGGCTATGTTAAATAACCAGAGGGTATCATATATTTTGCGGTGCGGTATATCTCATTTGTTGGCCTATACACAAAGCAATGGTTCATCCATTAGTCATTGTAGCAAACCCAGAAGGGTAAACTCTGGTAAAATCGTACTTGAAACGATCAGAGACGATGGTAAATTATTGACCTGTTCTAGTTTTAACCTTGGTTCCTATAGTCCAATCATGTTAAATCCCTATCTTTCGGCCATTGAATTGCCGCAAGGAGCCAGCCTCAGCCGCGCGGCCGACAAAGCCGCGCTGACGCCCATGGTCGCGGAACGGGAGTCTGCGAAGCGCGCCTCAAGAGTTGGTCGAGCCCAGGATTTTGCCGATGGACTTCGAGATCGCCCTCCAAGGATTTTTTCATTTTTAGTTTTTTTTTTTGGTTTTTAGTTTTTTTGTTTTTGTATATGACAATGGTGTTGTTGGCAAATATCAGGTTGAATCGTATCTAATATATCCATAGACCGATCTTGAAGCATAAGGTTTGAACGTGTTCATTTCCGTATCCCTTCATCTACTCGTTACTGCCTTACTCCATTTGCTACTCTTTCATTATATCACTAACATACAGATCATGATCACTATTGATCCCTTTCTCGGTGAAGTTTGGAAAGTTAGGGTTTCATTCCTTGACGGGGAAACACATTCATCTAACTAACCGGCACAAACAGCTACAGCTTCATGGTGGCGTCTCGAAATTGTAAGCGGGTTTCAAACCCCCATTTAGAATCATTTAGAATCATTTAGAATCGTTTAGAATCATGTAGAACCATAGATGCCATAGACCCTAGTTATCTCCAATCAAATGTAGATATATCTCCCATAAACCCTAGTTGTAAGAAACCTATAAGGGGCACCACCATGTCTTGCGTCATCAGCGTTGCCTATGTCCAGTGCTCGAGCAGCCACTGTCTGGCTGAGCTAAAGCGAATGATTCACATAGAACTGACCTGCTCAAACTTCGATGTAATCAGATATCTCACAGACGGATGAGAACAGATTCATTGCGATTCATGCAACCATAGCTTTGCACCTGTTTGCATTTCTTTATATTTTGGGGTTTGTCGATCGTTTCATTGCTGGAGTTTCATCTCAGTGACAAATTCGAAGATTTCTGCCTGTGAATTTGATGATCTCCATTCACCTCCCATCAGGTCATTTGTTGATTAATTATGCTTAATTATGCATTGGTTATCATCACTTTTGCTTCAACCATCATTAAGCAAAATTTCGATTTTAATTAACCATCATGACTAACCATCATTATTGCTTTAACATTATAATTATACTGGTTGGTGGTTTGGGACATTGTTTATTTGTCCATATATTGGTAATGATAATCCCAGCTGACTTTCATATTTTTCAGAGGGGTTGAAACCACCAACCAGTATATATATATATATCATTTCCATCAACATAACTGTGGAAAATCACAACTTTTAATGGGAAAATCACAACCAGTATAACTTATGACTAACCATCATTATCATCGTCTCAGAAAAAGAACAGCTGTCGATCAGGAGCTGGGGATGATCAAAACACACGGTGAAATCCCACAGATATTTGTGGCCCAGCCCGAGTAGCAGTTGAGTGGCTTAGTAAGTCACCATAAGTCATAAACCGAAAGTAACCATTTATAAATATTTATAACTTATAACCTGTAACCATAGAGAAACACCATAGAAATAAACATCTAATATTTTAACTATAGGGCCTTAAATCTTAAGCAGCCTTATAACTTTCGATGATGACAACGCCATGCCGCGAGTGTTGTTTGCGCCTGTCTTTGCGCCGCCGTGTGTGGCGGTGTCGAGATGGCTGCAGCACAAGGAGGGTCACCAGAAGGGACCACGATGAAGACCTGAATTCAATGGCATATAATTGGGGATATATCATGGGTATGGATCAACCATATATTATATTACAATATTTGAAATTGTTTAAAAGTATATACGATTAAATTGGAATCATAGTACCATGGCATGATCAATGGCATGTATTGGTGAAATCCCCATATAAGCCAATGGATATGGATATTTATCATGGGGATTTAACAAATATAATAACATTTCATGGGATGGGATACATAGTGGTATATATATATATACACCGTATATCCGTATAGAAAATTGTTGGTATAGAAGCGACATGGTTCTGTATTATAGGATGAGTATCCCCATTATATTGTATATCCTATATATCCCCAAAATAGTGCTTATGGGACAATAGTATATCCCTATTATTGGTATCTATATAGAATGGGGATATAATTGGGGATATATACAAGGTGGTGCCCCCCCAGTGATGTGAACGTTGGTTTATAAACCATAGTAACTATATATATATATATGTAACTATATAGATATATCTACCATAAACCCAAACTTGAAATCGGAGTTATGTAAGCCCCAACTTAGCGACGCGATGAATTCATCGCTCACTGGGGCACCTCCTATGGTTTTCATGGTAAAAAAACGATGATTTTCCATAGTAAAATGGGGATATTCCATGGGGATTTCCTGAGTCGATCGGGACCCCGGGATGATCTGTCCCAGATGTAGAAAGTTTTGTTGGTGCTGTGGATGCCTCCCTCTAAAAATGGTATAATCATGGGAAAATCATAGGAAAATCATAGATTATATATGATTCTGGTTGGTGGTGACTGGAACATGAGTTGTTGTATGACTTTCCCAATAGTTGGGAATGGAATAATGATCCCAACTGACGAGTTGTCCATCATTTTTCGGAGGGGTAGGTCAACCACCAACCAGATTGTTTCTTTTCCATTTCATATATGGGATGTCATCCTTCCCATTGACGAAGTCCATCATTTTTCAAGATGGTTAAACCACCCAGCAGTGGTGTTTTACCCCACACTTTTAGTACTTGTAAACTTTTTTTTGGGGGTATTTGGAGGGTCTAGGCATCACTTAAACCAAACTGGTCACAAGCAGGATGTATAGTTTCTATAGTTTGCTTGTAGCTGGGATATGGCTAGCTTCTAGCCAGTAGAGATATAGACTTAGAACATGTTTGAACTGTCATGGGCCATATGCAAATTATTATTGACCAAGAAATTTAAGGAATATTCCCCAGTTCGGAGTTTCTCAAATTGAGGAATACCCCATGTCAGCAGTGGCGTCCCCCCAAATGAAGCTTTTATGACTAGTTACAAGATGAGGCCCCCGAGTTATACATTGGTTTATATGCCCCATTGTCCCCATAAACCCGAGGTAACCAAGTTATAGGTCAACTTAGCTATCGCAAACGGGTGCCTCACTTTGGACCCAATCGGAGTGACCGGACTCCGATTTTTACTGTCACTGGTGCCCCAGGTCATTAAGGATAGTTAACTAGGGTTTATCTTAGCTGGTTGGTGGTTTGGAACATGAATTTTATTTTTCCATATATTGGGAATGTCATCATCCCAACTGACGAAATCATATTTTTCAGATGGGTAGGTCAACCACCAGCCAGTTAGTGTTTATTATAAACCAGCAGGTGAACGTTTCAATCATAACATTATCTTCAATGGGTCACCTCAATGGCATCAGATGGCCACGCAACACCGCCAAAAAGCTAATGGATCCATCGTCTAAGGCTGAGGAGTTAACGCAGTTTGAAAATCAACAAGGTGTCAATGGGTGATTTCCCAAGAAAGCATGCGATCCAAAATGCCAATTGTGGAATCTAACAAATACCCGACTTGGTCCAATGGGGAATCAAATTATGTCAATTTCCCTGGACGCCAGGGCGAACATTTATATAAGATACCCAAAATCACAAACAATGGGATCTGAGATTGAAATGGTGAAGACCACACAAGAAATATTTGACTATCTTAAATGAGGGCCAGTATATATATTATATATATAATTATCTAATATTATCTATAGATTATAGATAATATATTTATATATAATTATATACACATAATTATGCACATAGTTTTTACACTAAGCATGTACATATATATATATAGTTACTATTGTATATATATACGTAAATAAACACAATGAATATAGTTCGACGGCTAACCCCAGCGCCGTGCAGTCCGCGCTTCGCTGTGACGACGCCCACGGAACGCACTTCGCCTCGGTGGACGCGGTGGACGTGCGCTTTGTGGAAGCCAAGTGCTCTGGCAAAATGTTCGGATGGGCAGAGCCATTAAAGATAACTCTGTTTAAATTCTGTCAATGGGTTAATCATGAGTTAATAAAAGGGGATATACTATTATACAATTTGTTCTGGCTTATGATGTTTACAGTGTTTTTCGCCCCATAGTCAGTCATAACTTGCTTTTTTCACGATAACCTTAGTTACAGGAGTTGTAATCCCATGGCCATAACTCTTGAGGACCATAACTGTAGCTATGTCAACAGTTCCTATCAAGATGTTTTGCTATTTTAGGTACCCAAAAATGAGCTATATATATATATATATATTTATATATATATTACTGTTATCCTTGAATTGTAGCATACCCTCTGGTAAACTAACATAGTTATTGAAAATTGCCATTCATAGTGGATTTACTCATTAAAAATGGTGATTTTCCATAGTTACGTTAGTTTACCAGAGGGTAACTTTGGGATACCCCTAAATCTCTATTTCTGTGGAAAGTCAGGTTCTGTGCCCAACTCTCCAAGTCTTCTAGGGTCGGATAGTCGCCGGGACTGAACTAACCAAACTCATTGGAGATAACGGTAGGTAGGTTGAGATAACATAGATCCGTAAAGATATATATTGCATATCATACTGGCACTGGTGGTTTGCTTTGGTGGTTTGCTCTCCTGTGAAATCAGCCTTCAATCAACCGTTTCTGGGAAATGATCATTTTAATGCTGTATGGATCAAACAAGAAGGACCAACAGTGTTTGTGTCAAATGTAAATATACCATTGAAATTAACGGGTATTTCATTGTAAATGAAATATCAAGCTATGAAAAGTGAAGGACCAGCATGCATTAAGCTCTACATTATGATTAATTCAGTAAATACCATTCATTGATTAATTACATTGAACTATACACATTTGTGAAAAAACTTTAATGAAGTATACATTTACTTGGTTCAATTATAAGAAAATGATCGTACCAAATTGTAAATTACATTGCGCCCAATCACTTCTGCGAACGCTGCCATGATTTTCCAAGTTTTTTTTGGCTGCTGGCTGGATCAACTCATGGTGCGATGTTACCATCGTTTCACATGCTGTGGAACGGATGGTTCCCTCAAAAAATATAAGTTCTTAAACATACACTATATCTGGTCGGTGGTTTGAAACATGAATTTCATGTTTCCATATATTGGGAAGAATAATCCTGACTGACTTTCATATTTTTGAGAGGGGTAGGTCAACCACCAAACAGATATATATTGATATGCATATAATCCACATATATATATATCTACTGATGTGTATACACTGTTTACTCTTCATCCATGCATGTGATAATGGTCCCCGCTTGACTCTTCTTTGCTGGTAGGATGCTTTCCGAATATGTTTGGGCCCAAATCGGTGCGAGATTAGAATACCCTTTGATTATTTAACAGTTTGCCATGGAAAGCCATGGCCCATACAAATAGATGGTTTACCGTTCTTAATAGCATGATGATTTTCCATGGCGAACTGTGAATGTCATAACCAGATGGTATTTTTTTGGGATTGGGACAATTGAAATCATCCTTATTTTCCACATCGGCATGTCTGAAGGTCCAGGGTGATGGTCGTCGTGGTCGATTTTTGTGGGGAGTTTTTTAAAAACCCATGATGAGGATTCTGATGACATGGGATGGATGACCATGTCCATTTCATACCATGTAACTTGGCCATGACTCATAGACTATGTTTTTTCCAGAAATTCTTGATTTACCTTCTCACCAGGCCAATGATTTTGCTCACAACTTTCCAGCCGAAATCTGTTGGGGTTTGCCTCGCTATTTGTACGCCACCATGACGACTGGAAACATGGCGACCTCCGAGGTTCATGGGTCTTCACAAGAAAGGCTTTGTGGAACCGGGTGTTTGGCGACTTGGCGCATTGACAGGTGGAACCCAAGAGATTTGTTGGGTTGTTGCTTTATAACCCCTTTTTTGGGATATACCTAGAGATCCTCCAAGAACCTAAAAAACATATAAAAATCTGTGTTTGTTCCCCACAAGTGGAGGGTCTAAGTTTCGGTATAAACAACCATGATACCATAATTATTGGCGTTGATCTGGTTAATGTGGCTTTCATATTTTGAATTGGTTAAGAATATTTTAATGGTTTCATGGAATATTTGTCAGTGGGGATATTATGAGATGTAGACACAAGTTAGTGCCTTAGGTACCTTTGATGAAAAACTTTAGGTGCTTGCGCCTAATGAAATGAACGAATAAGTTACTCGAGTCATGTTCACCAACTTCGCGATCACGACCTGGAGTACCATCTTGTATGATTTCCGGTGTACTGTAACTACAGGTGGTTTAATCTAAGCCAAGCATAGCTAAGCTAATATAATAATTGGGGTTTATGATAGCCAAACTATATTATATATTTACCTGGATCTTCAAACGCCTAATATATGTTGATCCTTTTGGTTGGTTACCAATTATGGTCGAAGTCGCCTAGTTTTTTTGGGGATCGTCATCAAAAATCTGAAACACTCAAAAACCATGGAAATTTGATAATTTTGAATGTGTCATCATATTTTCCGCCCCTCTCCCGCGCATGTAAGTAGCAATTTTTGAGGCCAGAGTAGTGCATTGGAGTTGGGTATGCAGGTCTGACTCCGCAACCCCGCCTATTATTTTTCTGTTCAAAGCACTTTTGCACAGAATCTGCCAAAAACAAAAAAAGGCGACCAAAACGCCCCGCAAACATCCCGCAAAACGCCTGCAAATCTGCAAATCCAGAAAACAGGGCTTTTGGTTTGTGTTTACACATACTCGTAGTAGCTAGTTCCGTAGTAGTTTTTGCCAGGCATCGAGATAAAAAGTAGTCAGTATAGGAGTCAGAAATCGCACCCACATAAACAAGCAAGAGTGACCTGGATTTAAGGTTGAACCATGCAATGGAAGTCCAGACGCATCGCCTATTTCTTCGCATATCGCCTAGTTTTCATCAAGTTCGTCTATGTGACATTTTGTGAAACGCCTGGTTTCCGAAGAACCGACCAAACAAAATAGTACCGACGCAAACGACCAAAATGTTTTGGTAGTATAATTTTCAAGCTTGATACAGGGTCGGAAACGAGCGACCGGACCCACTTTGGTGATCTGGTGGCATTCCTGCTGGAGAGCATGGCGGAGACAGGAACAAGCGATCATGGCAGCATGACACCAGCCAAAAAAAATCTCACCAAGAGTTCTTGGGATGTAATTAATATATATATATATATATGTAATTATATATATATATACTGGTTGGTGGTTTGGAACATGTTTATTTTCCATAATATATGGGATGTCATCCTTCCCATTGACTTTCATATGTTTCAAGATGGTGAAAACCACCAACCAGTATATTAATAGGGCAAAATGTGTTCACTAGTGCCTGGAAAAACGGGGGCACCACAATCTTGCAGCCGATGTTTCGTGAGTTATTTGGGGCGAAGGCCGGGCAAATGGACTACTCTCAAATTTATTAATGTATGTCGATAGTCATATTCCATCATATGATACCCCCACAAGATGGTTGGTTTTGCACATTCAATTCCGATCATCCCGGAAATAGTGAAATGGCAAATATACCACTGTTGTCCATGTTTCATCCTGAGTTTCCCTCAAGATAACCCCCTATGTATTGTTGATGTTTCAGCCCTTATTGTTGATAATTAATCCATGATGACTGAGGATTAATGATCATGATTTTCATCTAATAATATCCATGGTGAAACGGTGAAACCTATGAAGTATCCATCATGTTCCATGGTGCTGGAATACTTACCAACATTTGCCTCAAAAATGACCTAGTCTGGTTGGTGGTTTGGAACATGAATTTTATTTTTCCATATATTGGGAATCATCATCCCAACTGACTTTCATATTTTTCAGAGGGATTGAAACCACCAACCAGTAGTCATGTAGGTAATACATGGAGCATACCTAAAGGTACAGTTCCAGTTCAAAGTTTGTGTATTTTCCCGGAAACTCATACGGGCCCCATATCCCAATTTCTGCGGGTCAATATTTCTGCGATGGTTACAGTTATCCCATGATTGAGTCATCCCAATTGCACCCTCTCAAATCAACGATTTGTTTATAGGTTATTTTCCTACAATGTGTTCCATTACTATCCCGTAGTCGTTCCATTTCTATTCCGTATTTTTATACGCATGAAAAATATAGGTATGTAGAGTTAGAATTCCCATCTATTTGGTTGAGTTGGCTATCCATCAGCATCAGCAAGAAAAAACAAATAAGCAAATTTGGCCATATTACTTAACAGTGGTCAGCTTGTATTAATAGAAGTTTCTTCCATTCTTTACCCTATTGCCCTTGATTATTGCTCAACCGCTTTGCCAATCATTCCAGATTATAGATGATGATTCCAGATGACTTTCCCATGACTTTAGCGTTGGGCACAACTCTGGGCTGACGCCCAGGCATCCTGTGACCCTCTGGCCTCCCTTGACGTCCCTCGGCGTTCGCCGGCGACGCACAGAAAGGGTTTTGTACCCCAATCGAGTGACGCCATGGCATTTTTGGTTTCTTAGGGACCCCAACAAGTTTTGAGAAAACGCCAAGGGTTCTTGAAATGGAGGACCACAACATCCAACATTCTTGACATGGGTCATCTTGAAATGCTGAAACCACCGCTTTTACACCCAGTTTTGGAGAAAGACCCGCAAGTGTTTGTGTCATCCTGCGAGACCTTCTCTCCTGGTGGAGAAAGGCTTGACCCCTCACATTTGCTAGGCATTGATAGGCCAACATGTTCCATTCTGGGAAAATGATGATCAACTCATCATGATATATATATATATATGTGGAGCTAAGTTTTGAGACAAACCAACTTAGACTGACCCAGAATGACCCGGACTTCTTGTGTTTGTTGACCTTTACCCATGGTCATGGTCATGGTCTCTGCTGTACCTTTCAACACTGGGAGTTGAGCAAAAAAAAAGTATCTGCGCAACACCATGAAACAATCGGTGAGGATTTCTTCTCAAGCTATTCATGCCCCAAAAAAGTTTGTAGAACATAAAATCTCGGAAAAATGACAGCAATATTTCGAACAAAAACAAACGGGTTAGTCTGAAAATAATTAGTGTACCCCCAAAATAGACCAGCGAAATGGGTGTGACTGAAAATAGGGTAGAAAATGGTATAAAGACCAAGTGTGTCCATAGCTAAATTGATTTATGTCTACAAGGCCCTCGGGTTTATGGCTAGTATAAGTGTAGTTCGATGGGGTTAGGGCCACTAGGGGGCCGCACCCTGTGGCCCAAATCCACCAGTGCTATTGAACTTAGTTGTCAAAGTGTGCGGCATTCTGCAGGTATCCCACAACCTATTATTATTCCAATAATATCCCATTATAACCTATCATTGTTGGTGAAACCTCCTATTCTTGTTGGTAAATACCACCAACCATCAAAATGTTTTGCAACATGTGGTCAAGATAGCTAAGTTGGATCATAATAACTAGGCCTTATGGTAGCTTCAACTACAGTTGACAGGCGTTATAATCCCTTCTCACTTCTCACCAATACCAACAGACCCCTAAAACCATGGTAAGGGATTTGCATCTATTTGGGACCGTTTGGTGGGATGTTTGAATATTAGTGGGATGAGATTACTTCCATTCATTCAATTGTTCTTGGTTAAACCACACTACCAAAAAAATATTGTTCAACAATGTTCAATCTGTCAATCCCATTCAAACTTATTGAAGTTCCATTGTGAATCCAATTCAGTCCTATTAGAGCTCCATTCAATCCCATTAAATTCCCATGAAATGTCCATGAAATTCAATCCCAGTCCCATTAAACCAACAAACATCACTGGGAGTCTGGGAGGGCCCACGTTTCTGGACTGCCCTCAGGTTCCGAACTGTGTGGGACACGGGGAGATACTTTCTGAACCTCCGGCGACCCCACGTGCTTCGGCAGCCGTGGGGAGAATGGGGGAAACATATGGATACATCTGTGGGGTTTCCCAAAACAAACAGTTATGGCCATGGCCATTTATTAGTTATAACATGTTATAACTCGTGATTTCTATTGGATTATACATAAATGGGGTTATAAACCACGGTAACTATAGATATATGGGGGTTTCCTAGAATGATGGGGGAACCCAATAGCTGGCTGGTTTATTTCATGGAAAATCCATTTATCAATGGATGAGAACTGGGGGTACCCCCATATGATACATGTAGCATCCTTTAAAAAGATAGACGTTTTTTCTTTCAACAAAAAATCCTTGATTAATAAGAGTCCCTATGGATCCAAACACTTCCTAAGAAGGTACGATTGGATCCATAGGGAGTGGTGTGTCGTGAACGACCGCATCATTTTGCATCTTTTTGGGTGGTGTAGGGTTGGCAGTCGCTGAGCTTTCAATTCCTGTCATCCAGTTATTTCATAGGGAGCTGATGCGGGTCTGCTGGGTCAGACCCCCCTCCTCTCACTGGTTTTGCCTTACAGAATCCCCAACCGATGGGTGTCCATCCTGTGGATGGACATATGGTACAGTTTGGACACCCAGCGGTTGGGGATTCTGTCAGGCAAAACCAGTGAGAGGAGGGGGGTCTGACCCAGCAGACCCGCATCAGCTCCCTATGATTATTCATGTGTGATTCTTTGTTAAGTTTGAATATCCCCAGTAAACTATAGTAAATTTGTATACAAGTATATATATATATAGACCGTTGTAGTGCAGATCAGAGTACTTCTCCCAGAAGTCATAGTTGATTATGTCGGAACTTTCTGGTGATGTTTTTGTTATACCAACTTTCTGTTGGTGAACCCGATCAACTCATGTTTTCTATCTTCATCGGTGAACGGGTTCCATCTACGCCCAGGTGGTTGTGAAAGTGTTGAACGCCAGAGACCAGGAGAGGTTGGAAGGCTTGTCGAGTCTTGGCTATAGGAGAAATCCTGGAGAAATGTCGCGGAGATGTTGTGGAGAAATTGGAATAGCCATATTTTTCACAGTTTGTTCATGATATGGTGATGAAGATAGCATTTATTTTCAAGGGGTGAACAGATACCATTCCAAATTGTAGCCATATCACTCATCATATATAAGGTGCCCAATGGTTAGCTAAATTGATTTAGATATATCCATTTTCGATGCTTAAAACCAACTGATAACTGCGGGCCACACCAAGTGTTGCATCCCAGTGCCTGCAATGTGCGGCAAGATATTTTGTTCATATATTAGTTCCATATGGTTCCCATACCCTTAGATAGCTAAGTTGGTTTATATCTCCAATAACTAGGACTTATGGTAGATATATCGAACTAGTTGATGTGGGTATAAACCAACAAACATCACTGGGGGGGGTACCACATTGTATGCGCTGCACGATGGGAAATATACACCGACGGAAAATCATGGTGGATATATCTTCCATTCACTCAAGTGAATGACAGGCCGTCCAGGCCGTGGAAGGAAGCTGCTCTGGAAATGTTTCCTCGCCTGGTGAGGTTTGTTTCATCGCCTTAAGTGTTTTTTTTTCCTCCGCCCATGGATCTTTTGAGTATTTTTGAGCAGATTTCACCATACTCAGCTTACATCTTCATTTCAGTTGATTTTGTCCTCCTCATTTGGGTTGATTCCGCTCTGATCATGGCTGCTTTGACCCCAATGTTTGTTATTGTTTGTTGGCTTAGTCTCCTCTATGGGCCCATCCATCAAACCGTATGATAGTCACATCTGAAAAGGGTGATGAACATCCAGAACTGCCATATGCTAACTGTTTGTTTGATGACACCAAGGCTTTCCCACAGTTATAGCCCTTAACAGTTATAAGTGCCTTATAATGAGATATATCCATAGTTTTTTCAGGAGTTATAGGAACAAAAAACATAACCATAGTCTTTTTCGGACACATTTCCAAGATCTCCGTAGAGCAGGAAAAGAGACTTCTTCGAGAAGCATGGCTTCGTTCTGCTTCAGAAAAAGACCGCAATGAGCGCGGAGGACTGGATGCAGTGCGCGCCAAAGACCTTAGATCTGTCGAACTTCACAGGTGCCTTGGGAATTTTTGGGACCTGCGGACTGGTGTTGTGGGGATATTGACGAAGATGAGACATGATGATGATGGAGATATGATATAGGCTATGGTAAACGGGGACAATAGAAATTTTGAGATGATCGGCACATACGATTTTCATGGACTTGTGACACAAGTTGGCCTAGAAAATTTTGCTGTGACCTCTCCCGGCCCTCGCACTGGGACTGTCCCGATTGATTGAAATACCCTCTGGTTATGTCAAAATAGCTATTGAAAATGGCCATTTGTAGTGGATTTTCCCATTAAAAATGGTGATTTTCCATAGTTATGTTAGTTTACCAGAGGGTAGGCTGTTTGACTTTGACATTGCACAGATATTGTGGCAGTCGCCGGAGATGATTCTGAAAAAACACACGTCCGGTTCATAAATTGCCATCATTTTCGAAGCCACAAAAGCCATATGGGTGTTTCCATAGTCATGGGGGATCCCCAATAGCTGGTTGGTTTATTTCATGGAAAATCCGATCTAGAAATGGATGAGAACTGGGGGTACCTCCATTTCAAGAAACCTCCATAAACAAACGACAAAAAACACCTGGAAGGGTGTTGATTATCTTTGATTAAGCGAACTGGGAAACCACCATGTTCTTATATTTTTCGTAGGTAATTCATGGTGTATATAGGTAAATCATAATAATGGTATATATCATTTGTATATATCATGGAATAATTAATGTATATACATATAAATGGTATCATCAAACATGGTTTGCTGATGCGTGCTGTCTGTTTTCCTTATTTGCTTCGATGACTTTCCCAGCGATGTTTGACGACCATTTTGCGAACGGGGACTTTCCAGCCATGTTTGACAACACCGGAGGTACTTAAGGGGGATATGTATCATAATGGATCTTGGATCATAATGGATCATAATGGATCATTATCATGTATATAATATATATATGATTCAATTGTTTGTTTGTCATTTGGGGATCTTTGGTGCCTCCTATGAACCGCTGTTCATGGGCTTTACCATCATCCCAAAACGCCGCCCCGGTGTGCCCCGGATGGTGTTCCAAAGCGCCAGGCATCGGCATGCCAAAGATAGAGACGCCCGTCTCTCGCATCTATGCCAAGGAGGTCGAGGAAATGGTGAGGCGCAGCGCTGTCGTTCACATAGATCAAGAGGCGGCTTCACTGGATCTAGCTTCGTGGATTCATTTTTTCTCATTCTTTGGGTGAAGTTTTTGGCCCCCAACTTGGATTCTTGGATCATTGGCATCTCAACCACTAGCCCATGAAAAAGTGAAGGCTTTCTCCTCCAATAAATTGTCTTAACGAGCAGCAGATATGTCGATACTTTGTGGAACCCAACACTGCCCAAACATATTTCACAATTCCAATTGTTTGAAAGATCATTCTCCAGTCCGCCCATCGTTTGAGGTTCAGTATTTTGTATACTTGATCTCACTATTTCTTGTTGATAAATCCCCAATTGTACACAAGTCCCTACAAGATCTACAAGGTGGTGTACCCTCTACATACAGTAGCTAAGTTGTTGTGGCTTGAACTAGGGTTTGTAGATATATCCTCAGTTAGGGGAAATAGATAAGCAAACATAGCTGGGAGGACACCACCTTGTCATTCACCATTTCAGCTGGTTATCTAACTCACCATATATATATATGTATATTTACGGGCTTATTTTTCCATAAATGGCATGACTTGCAGACTTATAACTGGTAAAATAACTGCTGTATATAGTTTTTTGTTGATATAGTTGCCATTTTCTTTTTGTTGGTACATCACGGTTGATTATTGTTTTCCCCTTTTCTAAATGGCCACAAAAGCACAGTATTGTACCCACCATGTTTGGACGTTTGGATGACTACGATCAGATGAAGTCTCCATCAGCATAGCTCTTAAGCTATGTCCCATACCCCATAGTCAAAACATGGATCCAGTTACCAGTTACCTTCCCGCCAAGTCCCCTTGATATTTGATATCCTCATCATGATTGGTTTTGGTTGGTTTTATTTTGCTGGTTTCTGGTTGGTTTTACAATCCCATCATCAGTCCATCGTTTGCCCGATAACCCCCCTTCTACTCCTTTGATAATCCCATTAACATCCAACGATATACTCCCCATATTGACTCAATTCTCATGAACTGCAAACTGATGCCCCCTGCTTATGTCGGTGCTTGTCTAGGTAGGTGAACTGTTGGGTTTCTGGTAGATGCATATCTGTAGTTAGATGCGTATAGTAAACCAATAAACATAACAGGGGGTATCTTAAGCGTATCACCTTGTAAGAGAAACATGTTTTTCGAGAAGGACAGGAGAGCCGGGAACCACCCCTTTTCAGAGGTAGAAACCTTGGTTTCTTCATTCTAGATGTTCCCTCAAATCATTGAGAACACCACTAGCCAGGGAGCTCATGCCAGAGGCGAAAGAGGTCGAACTGGCTTCTCGGCGGGAGAAAACGGAGCGAAGATTAGGGTTTCACAGGAGTAACTGGGGGATCGAATCAGCAAACGCGGAAGTACATAGTGCACAATGAATGTATATTATATATTATATATTATATTATATATATATATTGTAAATATATATATAATATATATATAATATATGTATATCTATTATATATATATTATAGAGATATTGAATGTTACAATCCTCATCACGGGGATGAGTTTCACAGAAACTGTTGGGCGGAGGCTCCATGAGGATTCCAGGCCTTTTTGAGCGGGCGCTCGGTCTGTCTTGGAGAAGGTGCCAGGTGTGCCCCTCCCGTTGTGTTTGCTGGTTTATAAACCACCCATGACTTGGTATAAACATACCACCAAGCCAAAAATGGTGACTGAGGGATGGCTTACCCACATTATACCCATTAAAAGGCCTTAAAATACCCGCTGGTCAACTTTCACATAACTATGGAAAATCCAACCGTTTTCCATGAGAAAATCAACTATAAATGGCAATTTTCAATAGCTATGTAAACGTTTACCAGAGGGGAGTAAGTAGTTTGATTAAAATCTATAAAGTAACATAAACCTAAACGTTATTAGTTTTTAGAGTGAAACAACAAGTTGGCTAGCGTCCTGGCGTACCACCTTGCAAGTGTTAGCATGAAGAGAATTCTTTGATTCATGAATCAAAAAGTGTGATATATAGTACGATTAGTTGAGGTGACATCATCGTTCCTGCAGGCTGACTACCATTTTATGTTGGAAGTGTTACATATACATAAGTACTGTCTACAAATATACATACATATGTATATATTGATATGCATATATATATACACGTATATATATATATATATGTATATATATATATATATGCGTATGTATATATCATATATACATTATATATATATATATTTACAAACGTGTATATATATATACACATACATATGTATATATATGTATATACATAGATATATGAATATACGAATATACCTATATATATATATATAGAGAGATACACACACGTACATACACACGTATATACATATACATGTGTATGTATGTACGTACACACGTATATACATCCATACAATGTATAGTGTATACATGTAAATACAATAACATTTACATTTGCATAGATACATTCACCGTGATACACATGCATTATTCACATTACATTTACATTTACAGTCACAACCATATTGACACTTACATTAACACTACAATAAACTACATTACATTACATTACATTACATTACATTACATACATACATGCGTGCGTATGTATATATATATATATATTGCATACATGTATGTGAATGTGTATATATATAGTGTATATATCCCTGCATCCCATATTGTTTTGGGGTGCACCATGTCCCCAGCTGATGGCCTGTCCACATCACCAGCTGACTGCGGCGAAGCCCAGGATCCTTTGTGTGCGCGACGAGGGCCCGGCACCAAGAATCCAACCTACTCCTTTGCAGTGCATCAGGCAGGAGGGGTCGACCACCAGCGTGACCAATGTGACCCGGAAACGGTCGGCAATTCATGGTAGAAAGATGGTTTGATGATAGGCCAAAATCAAAATTGTGTTTTCAAAGGGTCGGAAAATAAGGTTTAATAGCATCAAAATTGGGGAACGCCATATGCTCAGACAAATCAAAATAGTCTAAGATTTGCAAACAGTTTAAAGCATAAATCACTAATAGTTGCGGTTAAACAATACATGTGATTGTCATTTTATCAACCACTGAAAGTCACCGTTTTCTGGTGGTTCAGTGACCAGTGCAAGGTTTTAAGTGGCCCAGGGGTGCCAGTGAAGGTCAGCTGTACGTCCCGGATAGCAGGTGTTGGTGTTTTTTTTTAATTGTGCAAAGATAAATATCCCATTGTTAAGTTTTGACCCATCCTCATTTCATGCTAATTTTCATGCAAAGATTCGGGATTTAAACCTCAAGTAAGTCGGTGTTTCCTTCCAACTACAGCACCTGTTTCCTCAAAATTGTTTCTTTGTTTTTGTTTGCTCAGCGCAGCTCGTAGCTCATGACGAATCGGGATGTCGGTACTGTAGCAGTGGCAGCTCGGAATAGGACTATGGTCTCACTGCAGAAGATTGGCCCTTGATGGACAACGGCTTCAAGTCGCGCTTCGATGAGCCTACCGTGAAAGGCCATGGCTGGTCGTAGTGGGTGGGTAGTCGGCTGGTGGCCAGATGGTGAGGTGATGGAGTGGTTCAGTTTCCAAGAATCGGTTGAAGGTACCGAAGGAAGTGTTTGGCATCTTAGTTGGCTTATATACCCATCTAAATATACGGATTTGTATTCACCACTACTCACCATATCTCACCACTACTCACCATTGTGCCAGTCACCCTTCTGAATTAAACCTTAAGCTAGCTAACAATGTAATATTCATGGATGAAACCCCTCTGTTTGCTGGCAAACACCATGGTTTTCGGATGCCCGAAAATGTTCCCTTGAACCAATCCCAACAAAAGCCGATGTTTCGCCGTCGTAAAAAGCAAGTTCTTCAATGAAGTTCATCAAAGGCAATCGCAACCCTAAAACAATTATAGCTCTAAATTATACATCTATAGTCATCCTGAAGTAGATAGAATATGGAGTGTTCAGACATATTCACATTTTGTTGATTTGCTTTGGACAATTCCATACATTCTCACGTTCTACCTACTCCAAGGTGACTATATTTCCACAAGCATATGTGCTACAGTCTAAGTATGTATGTTTTCCCATATTGAGGGATGGCCATCAATCCATTCGTAGAGGTTTACTCATGATTTGGGATTCCCATTGTGGGATGTATGACCATACCCGGTTAGTCATAGTAAGTTTGTTATATCCATGATGTACCCATGATATATCCCGTATATTTCTGTGTCTATTGTATCCCATTATTATCCTACTATCCCACGTTTATCCAATCATAATCCCACTATTATCCCATCATAGTACCTACTTGCTTATATAACCTTATATATCCTCGTTAGTTTCACATCCCATTATATAGTGTCCAATTCCTATATATGTGGCTAGTTACTATTAATTGTACATCCAACTGAATTATGTATATATTTTATTGTTGATCGTATGAACCATGTTGATTAGTTGGTCAGATATCCCACTATTATATACTTCATTGTTTATCATATGTTCTTTCGCATTGGTATCTTCCATTCTTGCATAATCATATCTCCCACTCTTGTTATGTAGATATATCCCACTGATGATTAGTTAGTTAGGACTATGTATCCCATTTGTTTCCCATTGGTATACAAACATATTTCCCACTTTTATATACTTCATATGTTATCATATATAATTTCCCATTTGTATATCCCATTCATACGGTTATATAATTATATCCTGTTATATAGTGTACCATTTTTATATGATTTATTGTTGATCATATGGATCATGTTGATTAGTTGTATGTATATATATAGGTCTATAAGTTATATATATATATATACAAGGTGGTGCCCCAGTTCGTTAGCTAAGTTGGTGACCACAACTCCAATAGCTATGGTTTATGGTAGATATATCGACATACTGTTCCTATGGTTTATAAACTAACAAACATCATCATCACGTTTGGGGGGCACCACCTTGTAGCTTAACCATGGTTTCGTTTAGGGGGGAATAGGGGGAATGGATTGTAACAGGTTTCATAAGCTACACCCCAATATTACATTCCAATGATCAAACTGTTTGTTGGTTACCCTCTGGTAAAGTTTCACATAACTATGGAAAATCCACCCATTGTCAATGACTATTTCTTTGGTCATGCTCAATAGCTTTTTGTATGTTTACCAGAGGGTATATATAGATATTTTGTATAGGTATTCTGTATATATATATATATAGACTAATATTGTTCAAGATGGTCAAACCCACCAACCAGATATCAATGATGGTTCAATGATCCACTAGTAATAATCATCCCAGCAACCCCCAGCAACCCATCCATTCCGTACGGTGAACTCCTCGCAGGTTTCATGGCCGTGAACTTCTGGCGCCCGGTGGCGCCCATGAAGGGCCCAGTAGCTTGGACGGAAACGGGGGAACCCTGGGGGAAAATTTGGGTGATTTTCGACTGGGGAAACCATGGAAAAACTATGGAAAAATGGGGAAACCATCGAAAAATCATGGGAAAACTTAGGACAAACATGGGGAAAATAGGAGAATTGCGGTATCTTAATAGAAACATTCGATGGAAACATTGGACTTTCACAGGAAGTCATGAGAAAAATCATGAGAAATCATTGGACACAGGAAAACGAATGGGATACTGGACCCAGGATTGTGATAAAGGATGCGAATTATTGTGAATGTCAGTATCTTATTGCTATGAAATGGTGCATGGGTAGGTGCCTCATGAGGCGTCAAGTGGGCAGCGCAATATCCCAGCAAACTGCACAGACTTCGTGAGGGCCAGTATTTTTTTGGGGGGATCAATATCCCAACAATCTGCACAGAAACGCTCGTGTGCAGATCTTTTCCATTCAAAGTCGGAGAGCCCATGTTCCACTCGGATGTGGTGCCCAAGACCCTGAAGAAGCGAGCGGCCGCAAGTCCGCAAGGCACAGAGGATTCAGCAGTTGAGAAGCTAGCAAAGAAGTCCTGTGTGGACCAGACAGAAGCCAGATGATCTTCACTGATTCGCAGGCTATTCCGGTATTGGTGGACCAGGTGAGGGTGCAGCAGGCAGCATGCCAGTGCAATATCGATGATCAAACCGTGAGTGCAAGGTGGTGCCCAAAGTTGCTAGTCAAGGTGGTTTACCCTCTGGTAAACTAACATAGCTATGGAAAATCACCATTTTTAATGGGAAAATTCACTATAAATGGCCATTTTCAATAGCTATGTTAGTTTACCAGAGGGTACAACTTATAGTGAAACTGGACCAAAAAACATAACTGGTGGGAATGACCCTGTGGGGCTACAATGGAGAAATGGATGATCCTCAGAAATATAAAAGGGAACATGAAGATATCCCGACAATGAGGGACTCTTGAGGTTTTTATTGGGATGATAGGGATGGTGGGATATGATGGCGTGTTCACTGATGAGGGAATCGAAGCAACCAGTAATGGTGATCTGTTAGGGGAAATAGTGAGAATACTGTGGGGGATGAGTGGATGATTTTCCCCAGCTACAAGCCTCCATTGACTTCGGGATTTTCCCAGCTACAGCTACGCACGTTTGATGACCCTGGAGAACGTATATACTTTTCCGAGTGGATTCCACACCTCCTGACCGCTTAGGTCAAGAAGGCCCCGCTGGCCGTCTGTGACCCTGGCAGCGTAAAGCTGGAGGCAGCCTGCTGCTGCGGGGTGTCCTGAAAAGATCCTCTGCTGGGTGTCCCATAGCCGTCTTTAGCAAAGTTGGGAGTTACTTGGCGCTTCCCAGCCACTCTGGTATAATTACCTTTTTTTTGGTGGGGGATATATATAATGGTCATTTATACATAACATTCCCTTTTGGGGATATTGTGGTTATAGATAACGACTAGAAGTTCGACAGGGGAGCTGGGAACTAAAAAGATTCATATCACCAGGATTCCTGGTAGATATGTGGAACTAGTTAATGGCAGTTATAAACCAACTTAAACCTAGGATATATCTAGGGACCGAGGGGTACCACCTTGTACAATGTGCTGCCCTTTGCCATTGATGGAAGGTAATGGGAACATGTATGCGAGAATACAAGCTACCAATGATGTTGGCTAAGTTAGGCTTAATTGTCTATAATTCAACATAATATGTTGATCAAACGAGCAACAAAATCAACAAGTGTGAGTTAAGTGGGGTGTAACCAACCAATCTGGTAATCCTGCCTAGCAATCTTGATGGAAACAAGCATGTCAAGTGTTGGTTTGAGGGTAGATATATCATATGTCTATCGATTGGTGGATGAAACTGTAACAACTTATAACTGGGGGCTATCACTTTGTAGAATAAACATCCGAGATGGATGGTAAAGCAGCAACAAACCACTACGGATGAATGAGATACAAGCAACCACTGGAACGGGTGGGTGTACCCTCTGGTAAACTAACATAGCTATGGAAAATCACAATTTTCAATGGGAAAATCCACTATAAATCACCATTTTCAATAGCTATGTTAGTTTCCCAGAGGGTAAACCCAACAACGGCCTATTATGGTCTATATACACCCGAATTGAGGTGCGAAGCAACAGTAAGCTTAACCCAAGTTTGGGAGCTCTTTTTGGGTGCGGGACACCGTGCCCGCTTCGGCTTCGCGGGACAAACGGAAATCACATGGGAAAACCATTTTGCTGGGGGAAAAACACTTGAAACCAGGTGAAATATGGTGTGGACAATCGAAAAAAAAAACAAAATCCACTTCTAATATCACCATGGGAACATTGAGGATTATTACCATAACAATTGGAAGTGATATCCCAGTGATATCCCCTTCTAATATCACCAGCTTTTAAATATCACCATGGGAACATATGAGAACATTAAGGATATCCCATAATTATCCCAACTGTTATCACCATAAATTATGGCCATATATACATAATTATGGCATATATGATATCGCCACTTCTAATATCACCATGGTTTCCCATTGAGGATATCCCATATCCCCAGTGTTAAACGAGGATTTTGCTGAAATCCTCGTAGGACTGCATCGGCATCCACATTAAATGGGACGACCTGGGCTACGTGAAGATGTTGGGTCTGGCGCACGACGATGAGCAGCGCTGGTTCTACTACCCGGTGCCGCTGGATGGTGATGGGAGGGAGAAGCATGGTGGAATTGACCTGATATTTTCACCCAGAAAATTCAGTTGGGATATGAAGAAACAGTGCATTTTTAGCTTTAAGGAAAAAATATGGGATTTCACAAACAAGCAGCATGGGTGTGGAATAGATGTTGGGTAAAAGGAATGCTGGGTGTTTTCATGTAATGGAATCTTTTTGAACATGGACGTATGTTCTAACCAGTTATTTGTTTTGCAGGATATCCAAGATTGGCAAGGTATCAAACAAAAGGGTGATAACATTTTGATGGGTCAGAAAGTGTTATTTTTTCAAATATGATTATTTTATATTATTGTGCAGTTATAACTTGATTCATGTGGCTCATCTGAAACTCTTGAATGCGGGCAAAATTGAAGGTGTCACTTGGCTTAGATTTCACAACTGTTCAGTGCTCGTCAGCGACACCGTCACAACAAAATTGTGTCGCAACTGGGGGACGAAACAGTTTTTTTTTGTTTTAGTACGTGTCTTGTTTGGTATTTCCATGTATTTCCTAACCCAACAAAAACAAGACCATGCCAAAAACTGGGGGGACTGCTGTCCCGAAAAGCGAACATGCATCCATTCAACTTGATGTTATATCCATTAATTTAACCATAGGGGCTATATCCCAACTTGTGGTGGTTCTTACCTGATTTCTGTTGCATGCAAAACTGTGTTTTCCATTTGTTTTTGTCAAACTGTTCATCTGATGGATTTTTGAGAGCCAGGACATGACCCAAGACGAGGTGTTGGTGTTCAAGTCCTTTCAGTACTTCAAGAGTGTCTTGGAAAATACCATGTGAAGCTCTGAAGCTCTGCTACTTGGAGGATCATCCCATACTCGTAACTGCGTAAGAAACATTTTTTTCTCAGCCAGTGATTAAGCAATTACGAAGTGGCATGATCCCGCAAGGAGTTGGCTAAGTTGGTTTTTAAGAACTTGGCTAACTGTTGGGATAGAGTTATATATGGGTTTATGAACCAACTTACGAGTGGGGGGCATCACCTTTGTACCATACAGAAAGGGCAAGGGCATGAGCATGGTGCTTGCCGATTCCCCTGACTACGATGGGATACAGTAACATGAGCAGTAACCTTGGAAAGATGCTCGTAGCAAGGTAGAAACTCCCAAAACATAGCAAAGTAATTTACCTCCTGTAGTAGGTGTTTGTTTCATTTTTTTGGGGAATCGCTATCATATTACACTTGTTTTTGCACAATGGTGCTACAGCCAACCCAGGAATAGAACAGCTCAACATTTTCCAATTTGCCAAGGAATCAATCTCTGCATCGGGTGGATTGATTGCATGCCCCTTCTGCGAAAGAAGAATTCTACTTGGAATTGGTCAAATTATTTAAGCAACCCCCATTGAACCCAGTTGAACCCAAACTGTTTTCGATCAAATGCCTTAGTTGCATAATGCTGCATACATCATTTACGTTTTAATCTCTCAACGTTGCAGCATCTGTTTCTTCATCAAGTCGTTGATGATCTCCCACCTCTTCCATGTTGATCATGAACTTATATCATCCACTAAAATATCCCAAGCAAAACGTCCAATGGGCTGCACCAAACGTGCAAAATGGAAGCAACAGCAACAATGGGGTGTGATCCTCCAAGTAACCCAAGCTAACCAACTTGGAGATTTCGGTAAACTGCAAAGATGTCTTCAAAGTGCCAAAAGCAACAGCTTCGGAAAACAATCTACATCTATAGGATGGGGCCCCATAGTTATAAGTTGGGATATAAACCATGAAATAATCTCCATGAAAACTATAGTTCGTTAGTTATATCTACCATAAACCATATAGTTATCCTCAATTTATCATTTTTCTTGATCCCCACTCTTGGTTCAGTCCTCCCATGACCTGTTCATCGTGTCCGAGGTCAAGCTGGTCGGCCGGAGCTGAAGACCTGTTTCCACACGGCCTTCGAGGACCCCAGCGCGCCCAGAGACGCGGAGCCGCGACAGAGCGCCGAGTATCGCGTGCACCGGTGGACTGTCATGGGAATATGATAGGAAATTCATGGAAATGGATATTTTGATGGGAAGATATTGGAATATTGATGGGTTTACCATTCAGTTGTATATTTAGTACTAAGTATTACTAAAATTTAGTTAACTAGTGAGAATTGAACCATTCATGGGGATTGATATACCCACTTAAGGAACCCTTGCTGATGGTGTGTGACCACATGCAATTCATCCTATGCAACTTGGCCATGGCACAGCATTTGTTTTATGTTTGCCAACATCGATTGTTTATATGTTCATTTCCTTGTTCTTCAATCCCATCCACCTAATATATTAAAACACCCCATTCCATGGCCTCAAATATGTAAAATCCCTACTAAAAGATGGTTCCTGGGAATTGTTTAATATGAACGGGGGTTAGGGATATATATATATATATAATCATTATCATTACATCCTTATCCCATTCTGTGCCCCTATTGTTGGTTACATTCCCATTTTATTCCTATCATGTCCAATTAAATTCCACTAATCAACAAAAACCCTCGTTTTCACCATGGTTCAGCAAGCCAAAAAACCATGAGCCAAACCCGTGATTCGCCCTGAAAAGAGCCCTGCTCCAGGTACGGATTTGGTGCCTTGGCGCTTTAGGGATGGGCCTTTCGTTGGATAGCGTAAACCGTTGCCGAACAGCTGAATTCTAGGGTTTCTGGTAGATATAACGAACTAGTTTTCATGGGGTTTATTTCATGGTTTATATCACAACTTATAACTATGGGGCCCCATCCTGTAGCTTTTTGGGGATTATGAACTAACCCATATAGTAGAGAAACTATCGAGTTCAACTCCTACAATGAGATGGGATAGGGTATTTTGATGTATTTTGAATGGTTCATACGAGATAACTCCACAATTTGGGGACTTTCCAAGCAGGGTTATAAACCACTTACTAAGTGGGACAATGTGATTAAATGCAACGATTTATACTATACAAGCCGGACAATCCTCCAAGCAATCAGGACTTTTTTTGTTATCCAGATCACCAAGAGCCGGAAAGTCCGAGTATTGATTCTAAGAAGGATATGATGATCTGATGCGGCCAGCAACAGTGCTGATCTCCCAAGTTTTTGTTTGACAAAGATCAAGTAAGTTCGACAGGTTTCCAATCCATGGGATGTCCAACAGTATATTCCAAATGATATTCCCATGAAATTCCACCGTACCCGGACCCTCTGGTAAACTTTCACATAACTATTGAACATGACCATAGAAATACTTGATTTTCCCAGCTATAAAATTGTGATTTTCCATAGTTATGTTAGTTACCAGAGGTTATATCCCATTAAATCCCATTAAACCACCATTTTCCTATAGTTTTCCAGAGGGTAATCGAGACATGGAGGTTTCCTAAGTCATGGTTTCCCCAGTGATCCTCCAGTGATGACTTAGTCACCGACCGGACCTAGGGGATCCCCGAGGTGTTCCCCGTCGTTTCAAACGACGTTTAGGGACCCAGGGATGCTCGGACTGGACAAAGGAATGTTCTCCAGAAACCAATGTGTTTTCCATATCGACAGCTAATCAGGTAATCCCCATTTTTGTGATGGTTCATATTGGTTAATCCATGTTAATCCTGATTGCTGATAGCAATAGATAGCAATGTTTCATGGTTTTTCCATGGAGTTTCTGATGTATAGATGTTTTTGTCCCATTAAACATTCCATTGACTTCGGGTCCTTCCTAGCTCGCCAACAAATGCTTGGTTTGGAGGTTAGCTCTGGTCACCAACATATCCACCTCAGTTATGGCCCTTAACAGTTACAAGTGGGACTAGAACTCCTGCAACTAAGGTTATATATATATATTATATTATTATTTACATATTTAACTGTTAAGGCCTATAGCTACTGGATCCTTCCATAAACATCTACCTTGGGCTCCCATCGGTTACTGCCAAGGTTTTAAATCAGCGTGGTGCAAAATGTGCTCGGATTTTGGAGGGGTTCAATCCCTGAAATCAGTTGAAATTGGGGATGGTTGGGGTGGCACTGGGTAGACACCAGGTTACAACATGTTGTCTAAGACCAGAGTTGAAATCCAGATCATGAACCTTTTTTCAGCTTTTAAGTTTTGGGTATCCTATTTTCACACTTATGGCCATGGGATTATAACTCCTGCAACTTAGGTGAACAATATCTGGTTGGTGGTTTGGAACATTTTTCATGTTTCCATATATTGGGAATAATCATCCCAACTGACTAATATTTTTCAGAGGGGTTGAAACCACCGACCAGATATCACTTAAATGAGTGTTTTTTTGCCAGTTTAACTGCAGACAAACCCGCTCGAGATCAACCCGAGATCGCCGCATGCGCCGCATCTGGCCTCGGCTCGAAAAACAGCTTGACCTTAGGGTGCGCCCTTAAAGGTTCGGTTGGACCCGCGAGTCGCCATGGAATATGGACATGTGTACGAAAGGATCATCGATGAATGTTGCCTAAGCTGTTGCAGAACATGTCGCCATGGTGTGGAAAATGACTCGTTCTTTTTTCGTTCAGAACGTCAAACAAAATGGGACCCGTTTTTTTCGAAATCCGATAGGATCATGAGATGTTCGATGATTTTTGTTGAGGTTCATGATAGGATCATGGTCACTTTGGCAAGTTCCATCATGTTTGACATGACTCATGCAGGCAACACACCGGCTCGCCAATGCTATAGGCATCAAACATATTCAAAGATATGTTGGTCGCAGTAGAAAGAAGCGCACTGGAAGACATTGCATTGAGCTCCGTATCACGCAACGCAACTCAACGACCACTTGACAAGGTGCCCGTTGACGGTGCTGTTTTGTTGTTTCAGTACAGCAAGTAAGTGTATAGTATAGTTCCTGGTTTAAACAGGATTCGGAAGCCATAACAGGATTGGTAGACAATGATTTGTACCTGTACCCCCCCGTAATCAAACAGAAAATCATCCAACTAAAGGGCTGGTTTTCCATCGATTCTTTTTGATTGCTTATTCCATTGTATACTTGGCTCATCCATTGGTGCTTGCTCAACCAAGGGTTTTTGCCACTGGCTAGTCAACTGTTCAATGGAGTTTAAGGATGTCAAAACTTGGCCCTGAAAGGAAAGGTGCATGGGTTTGCGGTGCATAGTATATATATAGTATGCACTGTCGAAAATCACTCTTGGTTATTACATGTTATAACTATATATTACATTTTTATTTATACATAGTGGTGCCCCATAGATAGCAAAGTTGGTTTATAACTCCAATTTCACTATGGTTAATGGTAGGTATATCAACATACTATTCCTTTGGTTTATAAACCAACTTATAGCCATCACTGGGGGGTACGACATTGTATTACATATTTATTCAATGTTATTCAAATGTGGTTCATTCATATGATGGTTTTCTGAGATGCTTGATCTGGAATTGAATGGAATTGGATAGGATAGGTATGAGAGGGTTGTATCCAGGCGTGTTTCCATCATGAAATTCCGGAAAAATCATTGGTCATACTGTGGATAGAAGGAATCCTGCACCAGCTGGTAGATGGTTTATCCTATTATAAGCCCATTATGAACCATTGTTACCATTGTTATAAGCCCATTATTAACCATTATTAACCCATTATGAACCATTATTGACAATTATTAACCATTATTAACCCACTATTAACAAATTGGTAGAATGTTTCGTAGTTACCATTGTTTCACCATTTCTACAGCTGCACTGTTCTTCGATCATTTCGATCAGGTATCCAAGTCACGCAACTCTTCCAGAGTTGCCTGGTATGATCCAGAGTTGCCAACAAGATGTTGCTTTAGCTGTCGTGATATATGGGTTAATAGTGGTTAATAATGGTTAAATGAGATCTGGTTGGTGGTTTGGAACATGAATTTTATGACTTTCCATGCAGTTGGGAACAATAATCCCAATTGACGAACTCATATTTTTCAGAGGGGTTGAAACCACCAACCAGTATATATATACATATATAGCCTCTGGTAAACTAACAGTTTGCTATAGAAAATAACCCATAGAAATAGACATTTATAGTTGATTTACCGAACTGAAAGATTGTGATTTTCCAGTGCGCAAACTGTTAGTTTACCAGAGGGTATATAGATAATCTATGATAACTTATGGTAGTAATCATTAAACAATGTTGTTGAACATAGCTCATGTTATGTTTTATGTGTTCCCTCTTATGTATATCCCCATTATCCCCATTTGCTAATTATAGACTCGTTCTATCATGTAGGTATCCTATGTTACTACCAAAAGTGCCACATGTTTGTCATGTAAAATATGCTAGGAATACATGTTTGTTATAATGCAAGATCATGGGATACAAATACAAAAGATTCAAATTCCCACACCCCTGAACTAGACGGACTATAACTCCTTAACTCAGGTGAGACATATCACTTAAACGATGTTTTTTCCCGCCAATTATAACTGTCGAGGGCTATAAATCAGCGACAAGTCCCATGAAGTTACCATTTTTCTTGGTTTGATCACCATTTTTTCATAGTTTTTCCATGATTACCCTCTGGTAAACATACAAACAACTATGGAAAATCACCATTTTTATACATGGCCATTTTCAATAGCTATGTTAAATTACCAGAGGGTAAGTGCTGTATCCTCTTCTTCTCACCGCCGCACTCCGCAGACAACGATGGCGCTGTCTTCGCTTCTGAACGACAAGAGCTTGGCCCGTTTCCGCACAAAGCCCTTGGTGGCGAAAGGCGGGGCGGATGGGCCGATCGCAAAAAAGGCGATTCCTGTTGAGTTTGTGTGGGTTTAGAATCTATAACCCGCTATATATATATGTATGTATGTATATGTATATATATATATATATATGTATATATATATATGTATATATATATATATGTATATATGTATATATA
>Ga0126342_10001141_pt1 | contig 35565 bp, 29 predicted proteins | sample Cyp1metagenome_FD_92528 | JGI IMG/M metagenome (GOLD analysis project Ga0126342, IMG submission 92528) | Coral microbial communities from Lord Howe Island, Old Settlement Bay, Australia - Cyphastrea 1 metagenome | ecosystem: Host-associated > Invertebrates > Cnidaria > Coral ...
ACATATATATATATATACATATACATATATATATATACATATATATATATATGTATATATATATGTATACATATATATATATATATACATATATATATATGCATATGTAAATATGTATATGAATGATTATGAATGTAGAATTTTCAACGTTTAGAAACCTTCGGCTATCCACATTCATGGGATCCCTGCAGGTGAGTTCCGGAAGGTGGGCCTGTGCAACGGGGAAACTGTTCTCCCGAAGCCTGGAATTGTGGTTTTTGAAGGGAAATCATCCCCAAATGGCACACGAATATCCAACAATTCAGGTTAGTGAAATATGACAATTTACCCAGAACTGTTGGTGAATTGAACTTGGAGGTTTAACCAACTGTTGGTGAATTCGGAATGAGGTTTAACCAATTTTTGGATTTGAATTATTGCTGGGGAAACCATTCGAATATGGAAACTGATGTGGCTTTGTCTGAAAATGGGGAAAAAAAAACAAGATCCAATGGTGCGTGTCACGCATCTTCCCTGTTGAACCTTTGCATTTGGGGCCCCATTCTCAAACACACCCATGTCAGATTGGAAATCACACGTGTTTCTTCACGGAACCAGTGATTTGCGGGGGCAGCTGAGGTATGATACAACCCCCATACACTAATTATGTCCATATACCCACTGAAGTGGAAATGCACCCCCCAATTCTCCTCAGAAAAAAAACCTTGGGTGGTCTGATAACTATTTTTGGTTCGGTCCGTGGTTCACACCTCCTTCGGTCCATGTGGAAATTTCAACCATCCCGGCTTACGGTCGGGGCTGTAGCCTGGTAGCCCCTAACATCATAAATCATGAGCAATTTTTTTAAATCCCCATTTATCCCATGGATAAATCACCTCATAAACTATGGCATTTTTGATGAATAAAAAAAAAACGAATCGGATTCATGGGATACAGTCGATAACTATGACATACTATGACCATCATGGGAGAACATCTTCCCACATTTTTCTAACTGATGATGATGATGGACCATAATAATAATAATAATTAATAATAATAATAATTAATCATCATCATCATCATCATCATCATGGACCATCATTTTCCCAACGGTCCATCACCGCTTTTTCTATGGCCACGGCACTGGCCTCACCGGCGAGGCCAAGCGCAAGGCGTCCACGTTGCCCTTACGACCTCGCTCCCCGGGGGTCGGCCGCTCACGATCGCCTTCATTGGAGATCTTCTCGGAGGCTGGGAACGTTGGAAATACCTTGCTGAAGGACGGAAGGCGGAAGGTTTTTGGAGATGGTGAATGGTGAATGGCTATTCTGATATTAGTAATATATATATATGATTTTATGAGGTGAATTGTGGTAGAAACGAGTTTTTTTTGGTTGAACCAGCCAAAGTTGGATGAACAGGAGGATCTAACTGGCTTTAACACCCCAAAAAATCCTTTTTCCACTGGTCAGTTGGTTTGTTGGAGGGGTAACCGCATTTTTGGTTTATGACAAATAGTATCATGGGCCTCATGGGGATTCAATCCTGGTTGTTGATGATTAAGATTCGCCCTTGATAAACACAATAGTGTTGAATCCCCATGAAGGTAATGTACCCAGACTTGTGGGAACGGATTTGACATGGTTGTGAGTTGGGTTATCTCCTTCCCAATGATGCTTGTAGTGGTTGGGTGAATTTTTTTCGGGCCAAGAAAGATGTGACGATCCCGCTAAGTGCGTGTGTTCAGGTGACAACCCTATACCCGGTAGAAGTTGGTCGATGAAACAGCAACAAGTGGGATATCAGGAAACATGGTTGATTCTTCTTGGGATACAGTATTCGCCGATGAAATCTGGGTTCAACCACCAAAACTGACTGACCCTAACTGGCTCGTAACCAACAGAGATGGTTTATGGGTACTAGTCACAGCTTGACCACGAAGCCACGAAGCCAGAGTGCGACTAAAATTGATGATATTTAGAAGGGGTCCGTCACAGTGATTCCTGGGACGTTCCAAGCATGAGCACGGTGTCTTCTGTCCCAAGAATTTCTCTGAAAGCCATTTATAGTTGATTTACCTATAACAAATTGTGATTTTCGCATATTTTCCATATAGTTATGTTAGCTAAGCAGAGGGTATAACATAAAAACTATGGGATTCAATAGATCAATAGGGACTTGAGACGACTCAAGTAGCATCGATGGCTCCAACCAGCGAATATTTTGTGAGAAAAGTGGGGTCTCAAGTAGCAAAGAAGAGGATTTCATGGAATTTCCATGTTTTTTTTTTTTGTAGCTGACATTGGTACCCTCTGGTAATTTAACATAACTATGGAAAATCACCATTTTTTATGGGAAAACTCACTATAAATGGCCATTTTTCAATAGCTATTTTGACATAACCAGAGGGTATTTCAAGGGGTTCAGGTTCGAATTCAAGGGGACTCCGTCGGGATTTCACCTCCGAAATCGTTCGAGGCGGCAGATATACGGCGAAGAGACATTTCAGAGTTCGGTGAGGCGGCTCTGACGTGGGCGAACTGCTGGCCATCACTATCGCATATATATATAATATTATGTATTAATTATATATTTAATTAACATATGGATGTAAATATACGGATAAAAATAAATAAATAAATAAATAAATATATATATATATATCTATACAACAAGATTATATATATATATATAACAAGTATAATATATAATTATATAAAAAATATGATTAAACATGTACAGTACATACTTGTATACATGTATTTATATGCTATATATATATATATATATTAATATTGTTCTAAATTGATGTCATTTCTATATATCTTGCTGCGACTATCACAGCTACAGGTTTAGGGGCCTATTTGCCCCTCGTGAGAATGGACCAGTTTCTGGATCTCTTCCTGGAAGTACCCCCAGGAATTAACCTAGTCGACATCCACATTGCTTTGTCCAAGAATGGGATACTTGCGGGTACTTAACTCAAACATTCAGTGGTGTCGAAAATCATTTTCACTACACAAATGTGCCATTTTGATCCATTTTGGGTGTCATTTCCCCACTGTCAGACAACCACACATTACATTGTTGCTTCTCCCCATGATGTTGTATCACATGATATACCAATTTTCTCTTTGGTTTCATATTCTTGGGACGTTTAAAAAACACACACCAGTTCTCTTGCAGATCCTGAGTTGCCGTCTGAGTCGGAGGTGAGTTTGGAATTGTCGTCCGTGACACAGCAGAGGAATGAGGCGCTCGAGCGGCGGGAGTTCACCCATTTTTACGGGTTGTATAAACCATCCCCAAATGGTAGGTTTATGGCAGGTTTACCATAGATTACCACAGTACATATTTCAATCTATTTACATAAATTGGATCAATAGAAAATCACACTGGGGTGTCTTAATGCCGATGTTCTTCAGTTCACCATGCCCGTTGTTCATCACTGGTTTCATGGGGACGATACAAATGGAGGACCTTGATGACGGCTTTCTTTTTGGGTTCTGCGTTCGTGTGTGATTTTAAGGAGTTTAACTCTGACCATTTTGGCGATAGTGGATTGTTTTTTTTGGGGTTTCAATGACTTTCAATGACTTAAGTGTGCCGTGCCGCGGCTTTGCAATTATAGAAATACTTCGCATATCGTACCGTAATTCTGTAGATTTACATACATGAAAGCTGGGAATCTCAGCAATTTTTGACAAAGACAAAGAGTAACTTTCCCAGTGAACATAGGCATGGAATCGACCATGAAGCATTGGAATATTTCAGCAATAGAAAACAACACATCTACAGAGTGGATTCCATGGATTCTATGTGCTGAACGAAAAACATTCCCGCCGTGGGCCGCTTATTCACACCGGGGTCATGCTCGCCGAAACGGTGGATGAAGCACCATGGGATAACGTTTGAGATGAGCCACAGAGCCAGTGAGAGCAGTAAGCGGCAACCAGGACAATCATGGATCATCTACCATCTTTGGGCAGTTCGGGTGGATAAGACAAATTCTCAGATGATCATGGAACTGAAGATGGTTGATGGATGATGATTCCCTGAAGAACCTACTATAGTCTTTACTGATCAGGGATGATTCCCTGAATTTCCATTATCGTAACTGATCATGGATGATTCCCTGAAGAATTGCTGACCACTGGCGCAAAATTTTTCTCAAGGATGGTCATGTAGATCAATAGGAAAGAACACCAAAGTTGTGCTGATGTGCACGACAAGTTCCAATACGGCGCAGGCTGAATGACCAGCCTTGTCTAGGTCCATTCTTACCCCTTCCAGAATTGCAGGGAAAAATAACAGGAACATGCGTATATAGCATCCTTTTTTTCTAGAACTGTTGGGGAAAAAAGATGGTTTCCTGATGTTTCCCATCATTTTTCCTATGTTTCCCAACATAATCCGGTGTCCCTTGGTTGATGGTTTCCCTTCAACCGCTGCGCGCAGTCCTCACATTTGGACCCCGCACGCTCCAGCAGCTTGGGAGCGCGCGGCAAACGGGTGTCGCTTGGTGGCAGCTGGGAGATGCCGGTGCGGTTTGAACACGGGAGGAACAAACAGGGGGCATTTAAGCAACAAAAAGTCCGGTGTTCACCGACAGAAATGGGGACATTCATCAATTTCATCAACAGAAATCAGGGATTTCACCCAACAAAAATCGGATTTCCCCAGCGAAAAATGGGATCTCTTCCACAGGTGTGCAGAAACCGCGAAAATGGATGGCCAGAAACCGCGAAACCGCGAAAATGGCCATGGTCTCCACAGAAATCCAGGAAAAACATGACACAGGATGGTTTTCATCATTCCTCCAGCGTGACCTTTGGGCGGTTTGGGAAGAACACCTACTTGAGTCACTACTGTCCGGTAATCAATCGTGGCAATACAAAATCACCCCGCCGAAACTCATGGAAGTTGAATGGGGAACTCATCGCCGAACAAAATTTCGTGGATTTTCCAGCAAGCCATGTTTGATTGGTGGGCAAGTCATCAGACATGACAATGGACCATGGCTCATTTCCAGACAATTTTCCCAGTAAGACCTCCATTTATTGTGGATTTCCCATTCAGTCTGTTGATTTTTCAGGCATTCAGGACCCCCGGAATGTCAAGGGTCGCTGCGCTCACGTGCCATTCAGGAGTTTGCTGACACCCAGTGACTGGCGACCCTCAGATGCTTGGCCAAATTGACGACACGACCAAACATGCATAGATGATGGTGAAATGTGGCGAATAATCCCGAAAAGGGCCAACCAAATCTGGCTTAGGATTCATTCCCAGCTATCCAAAGTTATCTAGAAATCTTGCAGTCCACTTGCACTAAACCTCTGGATTTTGGAGGACTTGTGAGGATCATGCAGCATCTCCTGGATGTCCCAACTGGTCGTTAGGATGGCAGAAGCTTGAGCTACAGCTTTTCCATTTCACAAAATTCCGGCTCCTCGGCGAGAGTGGAGAAGTCACAGGACCTGAAGCACAGGACAGTTAGTTGGGTAGAAGGATGTACCCTCTGGTAAACTAACATAACTATGGAAAATCACCATTTTTAATGGGAAGGCTAGAAGGGGTCTAAAATCTGACTTGGCAGAATTGGAAGCGAGACTTGCCCAGACCACATTTTTCTACATAGCAGTTCTGGGGGGATATGGACGACTTGGTGAATTTCCACTGGCGAGGCTCTAACCATTCCAAGGCTCTCCGGCTTCCGCGTGAGCGTGGGGATGTCGGCATGTCGATGGGTAGGAAACAGCATAGTATGGGGATATCATGGGAATATACCCTCTGATTATTTAACATAGCCATGGTATAGATGGCCCATTTATAGATGGTTTACCGTTCTTAAGAATGGTGATTTTCCATGGCTATGTTAAACAAACACTGGATCTTGAGCACAATTTTGATGCTTGGTCCAGAAACGTGTGTTTGATTAGATGGGTCCTTCAGCCTCTTGAGACTTCATTTTGCAAACGATTCAATCATCGTGGGGTACACAATGATTGATCCATGCTCATTTGCACCCCGTTGGCTCATGTCATTCCAGGGCTGAAACTATCTGGTTGAAGGATATGAGCCTCTTTCAACCGAAGACGATGACACAAGAACATGCTTTTTCTGAAACTGACCCTTTCCTTCCGTTAATGGTCCCCGGACTTCCGTCCAGATATCATTTGGATTAGTACCATCACCATGGGAATCATTTTCGCTTGATCTTGGTAAGCTGCTTGCTTCAGCCAATGAAAGCAAGCCCACTAGGTCCGAAATTTGGGTACACACACAACAGCACATACCAAAATCGTACGTCATTCGACGCAGCGATTTGATCAATTTTATTATAGTACTTGATTCGCTACAGGCACCTACCCCTGGGCAAACTAACCTAGATGTGAAGTGAAAAAAACATGGTTTCCCGTTCGGAAAATATCTACACATGTGTCTACAAATGGAGGGCAAACACCACATCACATCGATATTTAACCTACAGGGTATATACCTTAAACATCCTGGGACCGCACCCAGCAATCTGATCGCAGGCAAAGTTGGACAACACCACCCAAACAGATATCGCACCTTGGCGTATCGAGATACCTACGACGACCAAACGTTGCTCGTGAGCCCGAGCTGTGCGATCGAAGACACGACGCACAGATCGATACGACGGTGTTTGCATATTCTGGTTGGTGGTTGGTGGTTTGGAACATTTTTTATGTTTCCATATATTGGGAAGAAACATCCCAAGCGACATATTTTTCAGAGGGGTTGAAACCACCAACCAGACAATCATTTGTTACAACATAACTTTGCAGTATTATGTACACGTATACCTACTCATATATATATATATATATATATATATATACTATGTGTGTACAGGCATGAATGAACCCCCCTTTTCATTGGTGGCCCAGTGTTTATACTTGTGGCCGGTTTACCGTCCGCGTCCTCTTGGTAATATGCATTTGTTTGGTGCGTTGAATTCGCCTTTTTTGTGGAAACTGGCGAATATTTATACTAGCTAACTGCATGGACTGTTTTGGTGCACTTGTTTGGTGGCTGGACTCCAGATTATTTTTGTTTTTGCCTCAACATCGGCAATTAGTTCAACTGTTCAATGCACTTCTCATGTTGTTTGCGTCCCACTCTTGCAGTTCAAACCTGTATTTGTTGACCAAAACCCATTTCCACATTTTGGTGGTCGAATCTCCTTTTTCCTGGTTGAACCTCAAGGGAATTTGTAGATTTCCTCGGTGAAATCCGCATAGCTTTGTGGAAACTGGAGGATATTTCTTCTGCCCCTGGAGGATCTTCCCACTTAGTAGCCGGTTAGTAACCATAGTCAGTTCAGTTCACCTATATATAATTCTATATACATATATGTATATTATATTTGTATATATGATATATATATATATCTATAATTAATCATATTATATCATATTATATATGTAAATATGCCCTACTCCGATCACCACGGAAAAGCAGCTCCTCTGAGGTGTGGAGCAACCTGGGTTGGCACTGCCGTGCCTGTCCGGGGCCACAAAAATGGCTGGATTTGTTGTGCCCCCAGGAAGGGGCCCCAGTTGGTTAGCTCTAAGTTGACGCACATAACTTGGTTAACTAGGGTTTACAGGGGAGAAAACTATAGTGAAATGGGGTAATAAACCAACTTATACCTAGGGAGCCCCTTCCTGCCAACAAACATGGTGGTTCTAGATTGTTTTAGCTTGTAAAAGCTGGCATTTCTCCAGCCATTAAGCATGGAAAGGCAGCAAAAAAACGCGGATAGAATCTGTGAAACATGCACCATAAATGGGGATTTCGCCAGGAAGAAAAATATGCAATGTACTGTTACCCAATCCATCTCAGACACATTTTTTCGTCAACCTCAGTTGAAACAAAGACCGTAGATGTAGATACACTACACTGTAAACCGTCATTGATCATAGTACATCATAATGTCTCACAGTCATGATATATATATATATATATATGTATACATACCCTAGGGGGAGGGGGTTTCCCGGGGGGGAAGGGGTGGGGTGGGGTGGGGTGCAATAACGTTCATGTAACTTGCGTGGACATGGATGCTACGTTGACGCTACGTTGATGCTACGGTGATGTTATGTTATGTGGTGGGGTGGGGTGGGGTGCAGCAACGTTCATGTAACTTGCGTGGACGTGGATGCAACGTTCTAGCAGTGCACTATCCAAACAAAAAGCCTGGTTTGGAAAGTGTCGTGAAAGCACTGGAACGCTTTCGGCAGCTGGAAATGAAAAGTTGCCACCAGCCAACGTTAGTGTTCAAAGAGGCACCATGGGACGGCTGAAACAGAAAAAACAGCTGACTCACAGCACTGGGAAATTTTGATGATATGCAAAAACACTGAGAATTCCTAATGAAAAACCACATCACATCAAAATACCAGTGGAAACACAGTACATTATGCCCTTTTCCAATGATCTTTGATATATCACTAAATGTGCACCTCGTAATTCCAATGGGGAAAAAAGAACACACACAAAAAAAAGTTGTCATGGTCCATCTACGACTTCAACTTCGACGGACGAGAAATTTTTGATCCGTAATTGAAAGACATCAAACATGAAATGAACTACATCAAACATCTCCATTTTACCACAGTAAAACATTGTTTTTCTCAAATTCAATGATCCTGATTGACGTCCTATCGGAGAACCTACTCCCCCTACCGTATATGTATATATATATATATAATATATAAGTCACACACTTATATATGGGGCGTATATATGATCATGCAATTGTGTATGTATTATATATATATATAATTTATACACAATATTGGTTTGACTGAAAATAAGGTACCCCAAAACCAATGGTTATGATCATTTCCTACATTAAAATGCCCATTTTGGGCTATCCCCCCAGTTTTAGGACAAACCCATCTATGCATGACATAGGATATATTTGATACAGAGATATCAGTTACTTCTAGAAGCCCAAAAAAATGTTATGATAGATATCAGATAGATATAATCAGAATAAACAAATAGATGTAGGTATATCTATCTATCTATCTAATCTAATCTGATCTGATCTGATCTGATCTGATCTGATCTGATCTAATCTAATCTAATCTAATCTAATCTAATCTATCTATCTATCTATCTATCTATCTATGTATCGATCTATTGCGCCGGCCAGCCACAGCCTGTCACTGTCAGGTTCGAAGCCCCCCAGGCCGGACGCTGGTTTGGTGCGATCGCAAAGCAGGCGCGCCAGGCATGACATTTTCATGACATTTTCATGGGATTTAAATTTAACCGTGGTTTAATGGTAAGGTTTAATGGGCTTTACTGGGGAAACATACAGAAAAATGTGGGAAAACCCCATGGGTTTGGTAAACACCTACGACCTACGTGAGTTTAGACCCTACAACGCGGATATAACGGGATGACGCTACGGGATGATGGTGAGGTGTATAGGGGATGATATCCCCAAATGATGGCCGTATGAGAAGAGAACTATTTTCAGCTAGTGAGGGGATTTTCCCAGCCATGTTCCTATGATTTTCCCTCTCAAAGCTTCATATCTAGTGCAGGGGTTTCCCATTGCCATGTTTATTTATCCACCGGAGGGTATGCCAACTGGGGTGCAGTTGTATATTAGCGACGCTGTGCGAGGCCAGCGTATCCATCGTACGGTGTGGTCAGGAATATGCAGGCGTGCTGCATGACGTGGATTTCACGATGAAAAACACGTAGATTCAACCATCAAACATAGTAGGGATTTAATCTTTGTTGATCTTTGCTACTTGGCAGTTCTATCACAGTTCTATCACGGCACCATCAAGTCATGGCAGCCATCATTTGGTTTCAAGCGCCCAAGGGAGGGATCCGGCTTGCTGGGTTGATCTGGGATGGTAAAATCATCACGGAGCTGTAGTGATTCACACAGTCTTTGGGTGTCCTAATAGGAGCGGTGCGATCATCAGGACTTTCCAAGCTCGCAAACTTAAGATCAATTTGTGGCGGGTGGATACTACTTTGGAAACAAACCAAACCGTCCAACGTCCTTTAAAGTACTGATTTGTGATCTTGGTTCGCTTGTAGTTATGTATTGTATTCCCATGCGGACAGCTTGTTATGTACATATATTATATTGATTTCACGTACACGCCTAAGTTGAACAGACATTGACATATACATCCAGATACATTTCCCAGTGCATGTAGCTTGCATGCCCTGCTGGTAACCCATCACTACAAGTTGTCCGCTGTTTGAATGGTCAAATCCTCATGCTGCTGATCTATTGCTGTTTTACCCTTGAAGAATCGGTGAAACATAATTCTCAAAATTTGCAAATGTGCCAGAGTACAAATTAATATTACACACATTTTACATAGGTATCGGTATATGTATGTATAGGTATATATATATACAGGTATATATATATAGATATATATATATAATATAATATAATATAATATAATATAATATAATATAATATATATATATAATAATATATATATATATATGTACATTATATTTGGGTTTCAACCCGCCTTTCTGGCATCGCAACAGGGAGGGTGGAGCTTGGTGCACGGCCCTGTGGGTGTGGCAGAGTGGCTTCAGGCGCGATGGCGTTTTGGAGCCGTTCTTGGTGTTTTTTGAGAATGATAGCTACTGTACCCTCTGGTAAACTAACATACAACTATGGAAAATCACAATTTTTAATGGGTAAATCAACTATAAATGGCCATGTTCAATAGCTTTTTGTATGTTTACCACAGGGTAATTCAATACTCATAGACATTCATAGAATATGACGATCGGATTTTTACAGCCCCTATTTTGATTGCGGCTCTCCGGTGGAGGGATTGGTGAGCTATCTATCGTGGAGATGGGTCATTTATCCTGGTACCCCGTGAGCACAACGTCTTGGCCGCCAAGTGGCAGTTGTTGAAGGATATTTGGTGACGTTTGGGATATGAGGGATCTGAGATATGCTACCAATGATGCCTTTCTAAATGGGGCGCATCCCATTTAGCAGGTGGTTTTTGGTGATAACCATGGGTCTAAGACCAGCCTGGGTCTTTCCAACATGGGCACGGGACCGTCCGTCCCATTTTGTGGGTCCCAGACATCCTTGGCGAGATGACCATCCAACATGCTAGCAGCCCGTTCATCTGGATGGGTCATGGTTGGTCTGAACAAAATCGACGCCCAAAGTCCCATGCGATAAAAACAGTGTGTCATTTTTAAAAATGATCAACATTTTTTGCAAGCATATTTGGAATGGTTCCCCAATTTTTCGAGCGTACTTTGTTCATTTTTTCTCGGGTCTGACACCATCAATCAGTTTATCATCATTGAATTTTCAGCTTGAATGTGGCATATGAACACTGTAGTACATGGATACAACTACTATAGATAATCAAGAACATGTGGATATGGACATAAACATCTATAGCATGGTGAGAAATTGACAAATTGCTTTCATCAATCCAACACGCATCAGCACATCCCGTGCCCGCAGGAATTCATGATAGCCGGCACCACAGTTCATAGCAAGACGCTGCATTTTCCTCTGCTTTTAGGCGTGTTTGGACCTGGGTATCCAGACTCAGCGGAGGTATGACAAAACCACAGGCCCATCCAAATCCAATGACAAAAAACCGGATTGTCCTTAGATCCTTAGTTTCCCCATACCGACATCGAGCATCAAAAAGTGGAATTTGCGTGTCGCCACCTTTGTCTTACCTTTGAGGGTCTCCAATTACCTCGCAAGCTATCAGTTGAAGCGTAAAAACACATGCAACTACGAGGTGGTGCCCTCAAGTTATAAGCTCCTTTACAGACTGCATCAACCATAGATAAATTACCCGAAGTTATTAGCTCATTTACAGACTCCATTAACCATAGATATATCCCCCAAGTTATAAGCTGATTTACAGACTCCATTAGCCATAGCTATATCCAAGTTAGAAGCTGATTTACAGACTCCAATAACCATAGGTATATCATCCCAAGCTATAAGCTGGTTTATAGACTTCATTAACCATAGAAATATCCCCAAGCTATAAGCTGATTTACAGACTCCATAAACATAGATATATCTGCCCAAGTTATAACCTGATTTATAGACTCCATTAACCATAGCTATATCCAAGTTAGAAGCTGATTTACAGACTCCAATAACCATAGGTATATCATCCCAAGTTATAAGCTGGTTTATAGACTTCATTGACCATAGAAATATCCCCCAAGTTATAAGCTGATTTACAGACTCCATAAACATAGATATATCTGCCCAAGTTATAACCTGATTTATAGACTCCATACGTAGATATTTCACCCCAAGTTATAAGCTGATTTACAGACTCCATTAACCATAGATATATTCCCCATTTTATAAGCTGATTTACAGACCCCATTCCGATAGATATATAACCCCAAGTTATAAGCTGATTTACAGGCTCCAATAACCATAGATATATCCAAGTTATGAGCTGATTTATAGACTTCATTAAGCATAGATATATCACCCCAAGTTATAAGCTGATTTACAGACTCCATTAACCGTAGATATATCCAAGTTATAAGCTGATTTATAGACTTCATTAAACATAGATATATCACCCTAAGTTATAAGCTTATTTACAGACTCCTTTAAACATACGTAGATATATACCCCATGTTATAAGCTGATTTACAGACTCCATTAACCATAGATATATAACCCCAAGTTATAAGCTGATTTACAGACTCCAATAACCATATATATATATATCCAAGTTATAAGCTGATTTACAGACTCCATTAACCATAGATATATCCAAGTTATAAGCTGATTTACAGACTCCATTAACCATAGATATATCCAAGTTATAAGCTGATTTATAGACTTTATTAAACATAGATATTTCACCCCAAGTTATAAGCTGATTTACAGACTCCACCAACCATAGATATATCCAAGTTATAAGCTGATTTATAGACTTCATTAAACATAGATATATCACCCCAAGTTATAAGCTGATTTACAGACTCCATTAACCATAGATATATCCAGCATAGATCCCATCAAAATTCCTCGATGACTTCCAAGTTGGTTCACCGATTCAATCGGGACCGGCTGTTACCTACGAGTTCTGCAGAATGATTTTCATTGTTCTTTTTTCTTTTCCGTTTTTGCTCCTCAGTCTCGGGTGGTCAAAGCAAATTGTTGTTCGAATGTAGAAAAACTACAGTGGGGATCACACGAAGTAAAGAATTTCTTGGGGTTTACATTTGCAATCCTGCTGAAATACATTATATAAGCCAGAAGATGCAATCCATCAACTGTTTGTTTGGGGGTTGGCATGTGGAACCCCACTGAAACCCATGAAAAGATCAATCATCAAAATCGAAACCAACATCAACATATATCAGCATCAAAATCCCAAAAAAAACACCATATTTCTTCACATTTTCTGATGACTTTGATGCATTTTCCCACCTTTTCTGATGCCAAAACGGTGCCGCCTTTCTCCGGGAGGCACCGACGGGACGGTGGAGATGGCTGGCGGCCAGCTGTCCCTGCTGGCGGATGGCACCCTGCGGAGAGTGGGGAAATCCGGCTGCTTGGCGACCAGAGACATCGGGAATCGCTGCAATTGATCTGGCTTAATGTGGATTACCCTCTGGGTATGTCAAAATAGCTATTGAAAATGACCATTAATAGTGGATTTTCCCATTAAAAATGGTGATTTTCTATAGCTACGTTAAATTACCAGAGGGTAACAGTGATGAAAATAGGGATTTTTGTGGTGATTAAACCAAAGATCATATTCCGGGCAAATTATAACGACCTCACTGTTCTCACTGGAATCATAGTTAATAAGAGGAATCATCTGAGAAGAAGGCATTATTTCAGGTTAGTGAAGTATTATAATTTGCCCAGATAATTGGGATGATGATCGATAGTAATATTCATATGGATCAAAGGATTATGAATAGGGATGATAATTGGGATCAGATAATTCGTTGTTGTTCAAACATAATTAATGTTGGTAAAACAATACCATCAACCATCCCCAATTTTTCACCATCAATAGGTGGTATAAATCATTCATGTTGGTTTCAGGACGCCAAGAATTTTGCAACCAGAGACATCGACCTGGGAATTATCAAACATCATTGGGATCAACGGATTGGGATTATCGATAGAGAATATCATTGGGATGATACCCTCAAGTAAATTAACATAGACCCTGGTAGATGGGGTGTTGGAAGATGAGTGAAACCACTCAACATGGGTTATTTTCAGGGTCTATGTTAATTTACCAGAGGGTAATTGATAGTCATATTTACTATAGTAATAAATAATGCTAAATTACAATCTTGCTGTTGCTATACTAGTATTATCGTTGCAGTATTTAATTGTATGTAATGATAATGATAACACTGATAATTAGTATATTTAGGTAATATTGAGAATGCAATAACTATATATATACTGCAGTAATAATGATGATAATGATAATGATAATAATATTTATGACCAATAGTATGGCACCAATGAAAATGTTACTAATGCAGTAGGATCCACCACCCCCAATTTTACCGGAAATGGGTTGCAAAAACCATCAGAATATATGGGTGGTTTATGACATTGCTTTACTGACACTAGTCACTACTACAATAGTAGTGTTAGATTATCATTTTGCCGTTGTTATAAACTTACCTTACTACTTTGGCTAAACATCACTAACATTAAACATACCCTAATATTATATTTTGGGAGCACTGGTATGTATTGTGGTATTATTGGCATGTTTTTGTTTTCTTTAAAACCATAATTATTGTATTATGATTATCATTATACCATGGTATATAAGCATTAGTGGTATAGATATTATCATTATCATTATTACTATGATATTTGGCATTGTAACAATATTTACCATAATGATAAGAATAATGATCAATGTAATAACAATAAAAACATCAAACATTATAAAGGTGTACAGGGTTTCAATTTTATATGGTTTTATATGGTTATATATAATTTTATATGGTTTTATATGGTCTCATAGGGAAAATTCTGGGATAAGAGTTGGGATATAGTGGGAAATATATATATATGTATACCTTCCAAGATACATAGGGATCTACCCTCTGGCCATTGCTCACGTGGCCGCTGGGAAACCCCCAGACTGGATGGATTTTCTGAAACTCCACGAATTTGACAAATGCAGGTATTGAAGGGGAGATGATTACTGCAATATTTTGATGATAATAGACAAATGCATTAATATAGTATTATATAGTTTTTTTTTTTTGTAATCATTATGTCATAGGAGTCATGTTGTGATATAATATGGTCATTATTAAACATGTAGTGAGAGTAGTTATTACATGTTATTACTATTACAGAATTGATATTTGTATTACTTGGTGATAGTGTTGTTGGAGTTGATCAAAGCCATAGATATCATAGCAATACTTCGATGATCAAAGGGATCTAACCACCAACAACGATAATAGTATTTTTTGGCAGTAATTACAATAGTGAAGTTATACAAATCAAAGAAATATCATAGTAATGATATGTAATGGTATCATAGTCATAAAGATTATATAGGAATATATAGTATGACAATACTCAATGCCTTGAAACTACACACCGTGTCCCGAAGACCGTGGAAATCTAGAATCTTAGAAGCGACAGCAATGATGGCAGTAGTTTTAAGAGCAACGATAAGTACGGGATATGATTGACGGAAGTTTAGAAGTCAAACTTCCGACAATATGGACAGATAGAAACGCAGAGGTGGGGAGAGTCAGAGAAGAGAAAGAGTCAGAAGAAAGAAGATGTAGGTGCGCGAAAAGGTAGAAGAGTCGCGAAACACTGCGTTTGTCCAATGTTTGTGGCTCCGGGTCGAAAAGTAGGTTTGCTAAAGCGGCGGGTGCGGAGCGATCTCGTCGGATGAGATGGCATAAAAATTTCACGTCGCTGTGCGCGAAGCAAGTTTCGAAGTAAACATGTTTGTTAAAAGCACTACTTGGTGGCTCATCCCACTTAGTAAGTGAGTTATAACCCCACTTATAAATGGGATAAGTAGGGTAAATCCACTTATAACTGGGGTTATAACCCACTTACTAAGTGGGATGAACCACCAAGTACATGTTCGGACCACTTTTGTTGGTTCACGACACAACAACTACAGCTACAGCTACAACTACACTACAGTACGCTACAGTACAGTGCAGTACACTACACTTCACTACACAAATTACACCACACTACAGCTACAACAAGAACTACAACTACAAGTACACTTTACAACACACTACACAACACACTATACACCACACTGTACATTGCACTAAACACTACACTACACTAATTTCACTACAGTACTGTATACTCCACTACAGTAATCACACTACAAGTAACTACAACTACGACTACAACTACAAGGTTCCCAACCCATAATTAGCCGTGTGGTTTCGTGAGCATCAGGTCAACATAAAAGTTGTTTTCGCCACAGCGAAACGCCACTTGTCAATTTGTTGTCTTAAAAAAATAGCCTTTTGTAAAATAGGAAAACTACTTTTTGTTTGCATTTCATTTCTTCAATTTTCCCGTTGTTTCAGAAGCATTTGCATGCCTTCACTGCTTTGCGGATTTCTTTCAGAAATTCCTCCAGTGTCAGTGGACCTAAGGATTGTCGCCAACAGTATCCATAAAGGAGCTTTTGAAGTTCTGGATGTTCTTGCGTTTTGATTCCATGATACAGGCATCGTGGAAAACTGCTGAGAATAAATGTTTGCTTAAGAAGGTTGAGAGCGTAGCATCAAGAGCATGTTGCAAGTTGCCTAGGAAAGTTGAGAGCGTAGCATCAAGAGCGGGTTGCAAGTTGCTTAAGAAGGTTGAGGGCATAGCATCAAGAGCCGGTTGCACATGAAATAAGGACCCTTCTGATGACGTAACCTGATCCGTGTGCGTGAACTTCAACTATTCTGCTGACGTACCATGATCCCTGTAACTTCACATGACCTGCCGAATATCGCCTGTGCGCGTGCTTGCTGAACGCATTGACTGGATGTGCAACCCGTACGTAAATGTCCACCGAAGCACGAAAAACGCACAAGTGCCGCAAAATGCCACGGCTATCTATCAGTCGGGCTCCAGCTACAACTACAACTACAACTACAGTACCGTACAGTACAATACGCTACGCTACGCTACACTATATACACATCACTACACTAGTAACAAATATGATGATAGCAATAGTAATGATATGTAATGATAAGACTGAACATTATTGCTGTGATATCAATGATATTCAATAATGGTATATACAGTAGTAGTAGTAGTGCTAAAATAGGGGTAAAACATGGGGATGTGATATGGTTGTAAGTGGGTTCAACATGTGTTGAACAATGGGTAAACTATAGGACATACTTAGGCAACCCAGTGAATAGCTGGTTGGCAGTCTTCAAACAAACTACCGGACTTTGAAAACATATCATCCCCCAAACCAACATCAACTCTGAGAGTCCTCACTTTTTGGAGGGATATATGTTAATTTGCGGGATGGTAGATGGGGGCTTCACCAAACATAAATGAGAATGTAACCAATTTCTTAGTAGACACCCTTGTCGGGGATGATGATTACTTGACTGCGAAATAGTTTGCCTCATTGTTTCCCATTTTCCAGGTCTCTTTCCACTAACGAGGTCAGGAAGATGTTTGTTTTCAATTGCAAACATGGGCTTCGCAAAAAGAAAGGGGCTCCCCATTGCCATGGTTTTACTACTACTGTGTGGCCCTCGTCGGGTACCATGTCATGTCAATTTCTATCGGGGGTTGTGACCTCAACCAGTCACGATGATCTGCAAATATTTCGTAAATGGTTCGCCTGGTGAAAAACAACCCTGACATTTCAGCCTGAGACCCTTTCAGGAGATTTTTCTCATGCAGTCGAAAAAGGTGGATTGTTGGAGTTTCCATGTATGTATACATTCCTTTTTGATAGTTTGATGCCATTGCTCCTTCTCCTTGACCCGGTCGGCTGGAGGTCATAGCTTTTACTTCCAGCGTGCTGATGTCGAATTTGATCTGCCGGACACGGGTCTCGAGCAGGTGCACCAAGAAGGCGAAGAAGAGGAGGCCTGCTCTGATCCCTTCCATTGTAATTGGTCATCAACAGCAGCGCACACACACATGCACATGTGTATATGATATAAAATCGTATAAATACACATGCATTAAAAAAACATATAAATACGTAGAGAGAGAGAGAGAGACAGAGAGAGAGAGAGAGAGAGAGAGCACATGGTGGGATAAAGAATGACATGACACCCATGTTGGGGTACACTAGGGCATTTCACATATATATATATACACACACCGTATATGTTGATATATAGTATATCAATATCATATATGGGATCCTGGGGACCGCAAATTCTGGAAAACCTTGCGCCACACGATAGCCTTTTGAAGGACATGCCGCCCCCGCCCCGGAGTGGGACTATGCACAGTGCCCCTTGGATCAACAGAAGATGGGCATTTCACCAGGCAACACATTGAAAACCATCCTGGCCTCCTTCTGAATAAAATTAAAACATGTTAAAACTAATTTTTCCCATGTTTTTGTAATTTTTTCTTCCGAAAGTTTTTTTTTTTTTCTGACCTCATTTTCAACTCACTATTTTTTTTGCATTTTTTTGTTTTGGTGGGATTTTGTGATCCCCAGTTGAAAAAGTCTGGAAACGCATTGGGCCTTCCAAGGCTCTAAGGCTGTGAGGGTAAGACTGAGTGCAGGGGTGAGATTGAAAAAATGTGCTTTCATTTTTGATGTTGTCAGGCAACTGAATTTCGAGAACGAAAAAAAGTGATCATGTCTTACCAAATTTCCCAAAACACTACGAAATAAAAATGAATTATCCGTTTCGACCTGAAAACGGAAGGAACTTTCAGAACGAAAACACAATGACAAAAAATGAAAAAGTTCTTTTTTCGTTTTTTTGCTATTTTTTTCATTCCGCAAATCTGGTCCGACGCGAAAGTTCATTTTTTTCCATCCTGTAAATCTGATTTTTTGCATTTGGCACATCGGGAGATCATCAGAAATCATAGTTTTCGATTTCTTAAATCTTGGCAAATGTTCCTTTGTGTTTTCGTATTCTGTTTCAGTTCTGACAATCTGATCAAATGATGTAAACAACCACTTTTCAAAATGATAGCCAAAAAAGAACCAACTAAAACAGGAAAAGTTATGAAAACCAAATGAACTTTCCGGAATGAACAAGCCTGAAAATATTACTTTTTTTTGTATCAGATCCAGGCCGCCGCGGGAGCGACTGGAAATTTGTGTCCCAAAAATCATGGGGATTTAAGTCGAAACCGAAAGGTGACTCTCCAATAATCATGACGTTTGAGGCTCGACTGGAAATCACTAGGTGACAAACACATAGAAAAACGAGACGACAGTATGGCCCGACAGGAAAACAGGAGGGAGTAGATTAAAAGTGGATGGAGAAAAGATATGGGATGAATGATGATGAATGATGATGAATGATGATGAATGATGATGAATGATGATGAATGATGATGAATGATGATGAACGATGAATGAGGTTGTTGATGCATCATGATTTATGAATCTATGGTCTATAATGGGTGATCATGAAGTTACTGTATTTTATTCTTACTGTATATCATATGTATATCTGTGCTTCCACATAGCATCTACTCAGATTTTTTGCGATGACACAGAGGAATCGCGATTTGTGACGTGTGGATACATTGTCAAGAAGCAAGGCAAGACAGGAACTGAAGCTCAAAGGCAACGGATCAAAAGATCGCTCTGCGTCAAAGTATCGTTGCCCTCGCTTGTTCCATAGGCATATTTCTATATATTTCTTGCTTGATACAATCGCAGTGGAACCGTGATCGTTCTGGTGACGCAAAAAGCAAGATGGAAGAAAGCAGCGAAGTAGAAATATTCTGCGGCATTTGTCAACTGCCGTTCAACTTCAACCAGGCCGCACATTTTCTGCGAGAAGTCGTGGCATCTGGATTTTGTGTTAAGAAGCAAGACGCGATACTGAGATGGAGTTTGAAAGCCAGATTGTGAAAGAAGCTGCAGTCCAAGTCAAACAGCCCTCCTCGCACCACTTTTTGCTGCAAGCAAAATGTTGCTGCTGGGTAAGAGACAATCAGTTGCATTCACTAAACGCAAAATGAAAGAAGGCGACTCACGGCAGTAGTCTGCAGAATTTGGCAGGAGGCATTCGCTTGCAACCTGGCAACAGATCAAAGAGACCGCAAATCATGTTTGCTTGCGATCAGTTGCGACATCTGGAATCGAAGGAGGGCATGTTGCACGTTAGCTGCCAAACTGTCAGCAAAACGCAAACCCAAACAAAACAGCCGGTGAGTTTTAGGAGCCCTATATCCATGTTACACTGCCGTCTCTTTTCTTTTTGCCGCAGAGAAGACGTTTGCTCCAGGCAATGGACTGCGCTTCGAAGAAGCTTCGGTCGCACGATTGCAGCTCCGTCACGGTAATTTCTGGCCACCGGCACACCGATGCTCTAGGAGAACGATATCTGTTCTTGCACAGACGCGCTATTGCTGCCAAACCTGAGCCCGCCCCAAGTCACGATGCAACTGTTGGGCAGGATAGCTGCGAATCGAATATAGCCGCTGGACATTTTGAAGCTGATGTTGATTACCAAAACTGTCACCACCAGAAGATGCATTGCCCCACGCGACAACAAATCCATTCGGCAGCAGGGCAGTAAAGGCTGTATACGTACTGTAGATTGCTTCTACGTTTTGAAGCTGGTGCTGCACATATGAACTGTTCCCTCCGCTTATCTGTTTGCCCCAGGTGACGACAGATTCATTGCCTTCAATCCGCGCTGCATTTTCAAACTGACTTTGCACCGTGGATGCATCTCCGCCTTCTTCCAAGCAGCCCCAGGTTATACGACAGAGCAGTCCAAGAGCATCGCAGTAAATGCAGACCTCGTTGCTTCAATGCGCAACACACTCCTCGTCAGCTGCTGCTGCATTGCGGAGCTGTCGCCACCCTGGTCATCCATACCCCAGGTCATGACAGATCGATCTTCCAAGACTGCCGCAAAGGCTTTCTGTGGAGTATAACACCTGCACATCGCGCCGCTGCACTTGAACCTGGGAGCTATCACCCCCAAGATCCTGGTAGCTCCAGCACACACCAGAGCCATCCGACAAGAGAGCAGCAAAGGCATACAGTAAGCGGTACCTTGGACCAACTCGACGTCCTTCAGTTGATCTTGCGCCGCAGAGCTGTCCCTAGCATAGTCTCCCCAGATGATCACCGTTCCGTTGGCCAAGATGGCCCCAAAGGCCGTGTCAGTCGTGGCAATGTTGCATACATCGACCAGGCTTTCTTTAACTGTGCCGTCGTCACTGCCATAGTGATAGCAACCCCAAGTAACGAAAGAGCCATCGGCCAAGATAGCAGCAAACGCGCTGTGCTGGAGGCGTGGGTCTGACGGACTCTGTGCAGCAAGCGCTTGACTGAGGAGGAGTTACCACCACACCAGAGCAAGTGATGTCAGGCTATCTCCATGGGCAATCCCCGCTTCTCCCAGGGTTTGACTTGCATGAGTCAGCATTTCTCCATCTGCTTTGAACAATGTCAAAAACCTTTTCTGGAACCAGTGTTCAGCGGTATTTCGCAAATTCTCAACTCTGGAGGTGTGCAGGAGGTGAAAGGCTCCACAAATGCCATTGTGCATGGCGATGCCAACTTGGATCATTGGTTGTTTTGCACAGATCGCGGTGACAACCAGCCCGACACTACGTGCAAATAGCTGCAGCCACAAAAACAACGCTTCAAAACTTCAAAACCAGGTTTCTGCTGCAGGACATTTGCAAGACACCAGCAGGATGAAAACACGATGCTAGCGTCAGACCTGATCGTCAGAGCTAAGAAGGTGAAGCGAAGAAGTGGGTCATCTACAACCTGGCAGCGCATCCAGGTGATCATAATTCATGCATTCCTGCCATGTGCCTTGAAGCATGACATGCTGCCATCGCTCCCATTTTATTCTGCAAACACGAGGCTTGCTTCATTCAATGGCTTTGAACGGCATTGAAGCCGCGACGTCGCACAAATACTGTTGTTCAATGCGAGCAGCCAAGAAGAAAGCACTTCAGTTGGAGCAGGCTCCGTCTTTAGGCGTCCAGAAGCTCTATAAAAACGAAATCTGCTCTTGCACAGATGTGCTATTGCCGCCAGAGCCGGCATGGCCCCAGGTCACGATGCAGCTGTCGGGCATAATAGCTTTTACACACAGACCCTTTGACACAGGAGACGCTTTTCCACAGAGAAGCCTTTCCACAGAGCATCTTTTACACACAGACCCGCTTCCACACACACACACAAGCTTTTACACAAAGAAGCTTTCACACACGGAGGCCTTTACACAGAGAAGTCATTACACAGAGAAGCTTTTACCCACAAGCTTGTCCACAAAAGTTTTTACACAGAGGAGCTTTTACACACAGAAGCTTTTACACAGAGAAACTTTTACACAGAGAAGCTTTTACACAGAGAAACTTTTACACACAGCACGCTTTTACACACAGAAGCTTTTACACAAGGACATTTCTACACAGAGCAGCTTTTCCATTTTGCACAAAGAACCCTTGCTACAGAATACCTTTAGTGACGTCTCAAAATCGCAACCTTTCCTCAGTTTTGGCCGTTTGACCTTCTTTTCGAGCGAACGGGTTGCATCTGAGATTTCAAAATCGCAGTTTTTGACGCTCGACATTGATTTCGTGCGAAAGGTCGACGAAAGGTCGACGCCGTCACCCAGAAAATTCGCATGTCACCAACACTTAGTGCGTCCGGCATGCGCGGTCCCCGAAAATTCGCATTTCACCTTGCGTTCGACCGACGCACACCTCCGCAGTGGGTTGCCCGTCTCCAAGACAAATTTGCATTTCACCACACGTTCGTTCGTCGGACGCGCACGATCTCCGCAGAAGGCCACGTTCCGATGAACACGGCCGGGCTGCCCCTGCCGCCTAGAGAGAGAATTTAGAAGAACTTGAGAAGTAGGAGCTTCGTAGGAGTTCAGTCTCGGAGTTCAGATACAAGTAGATCACCTAGAAGCTAACTCCTGTGTAACAACTCTAAAACAACTCCTGTGTAACAACTCCTGTCAAAGAACTCCTGTGCACATGACGTTGCAGGAGTTTTGTAGGAAATATTTAACCGTTGAGCATTTGTAGATTGTGTTAATGATGTAGATGACAATGTTTGTGGTGTAGATGAAGTTGACATAGATGATGTAGATGATGTAGATGATGTAGATGATGTAATGATGTAGGAGGTGTTGTGCAGATGAAGTGAAAGTTGAATTTGACAGTAGTTCTTTGGGAAAAACTACAGGAGCTCTCGGGAATTAGAAAAACATCGAGAAAAAACATTGACAGGAGCCGTTTTGGAAGCAATTGGCATAGTTCCCCATTTGGTTATCATACATGGCAATGGAAACCAATTTCCTGCAAAAACTCTATCTACAGTACACAGTACAATTATACAGTTATACCATATCATATCTAGTGAAAGATAGCTTTATGCCCAGGTCGGGTTGCCATGCAATATGTAAATACCGATAAAGAAGGAGACCGTCGAATTGGAATCACCGGTGATTTGTCCATGGGACGTAGATTCTCAATATTTCTAGATGATTTTAGTACATTTTTTCGACTCTCTCACCTGAAATGGTGGTGAAACAGGACGAATTGGTGGGGAGTGTGGGTAATTGTCATCCCTCGACTCCGCAACTTGAGGTGAGGATCGGATAGGCACTTGAGCGCGGCAGGTGCTGAAGGTTAGATGGATCATTTAGTTGCAATTTGGGGGTTGACATTTTGTTTGAAACATGTGAATTATGCGACATGTATATTATGTGTACATGTTCTAAGATATATTTAAGCATCCCAGTTTATGGGGACACGATTTTCATGTATACCTGTATGTATATAAATATAATGAAAACATATGTATATATAAACTGAAAACTATGTATATATATAATTTTACATATTACTATTGATGATTTGGTACCTGGGTACCCTTGTCATTGGGGACCATGGGTTCAAATTGGATCATCCAGATCCTGCGTGGAGGAGGATCTTTTGAAAACAACACCATGACTCATCATAAGATAACCGGGAAAACTTAAGAGGTCCATTGACAATTGATGGCTTGAGTGTTGGCTATTACATACTTGGGAAACCACTATTCAGGTTCATGATGACCCATGTATGTTTCATGGTGATTTGGATGTTTCGGATTTGTACGGACATATTTCAATATCCCAGACAAAGCCTTTTGCGCAGGGCATCCAAGATAAACCATGTGACCATTGCAATCAAAAATCTGAAACGCACCCTTCCCCTTAGCTGCGGGATCCAACTGCTTTGATTGGGGGGTGTTTCTTCGAAGATATGGGACACAACCTCACAGGGACGCTTGGATGTTGCGTGAAAATGATCAGATATAGTATAAGTCCAAAATATTGGACCCCGGGAAAATCCCCCACGACACAATTTCCCATGCAGTTTGTCACCTGCGTCATCATCTCAGTCGCTCACCGACCAGTCGCGCATGCGATCGCTTGCGCTGATCCAGGGGAAGGCCCATACACCTAGGGGTCACGGAGCCGCGGAAACCTCAGCCGCTAAGCCAAGTTCGATGTTTTCAGGGTAATATACAGGAATAGCCATAGAATTAACAAGAATAGTATGTAACTTGTAACTGTTACTGTTAAATATCTGAACTTGCCATCTCATATTTCTAAATCGGTTTTGAGGCCTTCCCCTTACAACTTGGTGGAGATGGCACAACATTTTGAGTCATCGCCAATGTTTTATCCACTAATTCCATAGGTCAAGACTAAAGTGAGACATCCAATTAAACATGTTGGTAACTGTAGGAGTCCCCAAAAAGACAGAACAGGGAAATTCAGGATGTTCTAGACGATGATTGCTGGATAGTTTACCAGCTTTCTATAACTTTCTTATCTTTTTGGGGGTTGCGAACTCGCCATGTTTGTAACGAGTATCTGAACTTGTCATCTCGCTTTTCCAGATTGCTGAGCCACTGGCCCCGGCTAAAAGCCGCAGACCAAGTGGCGTTGCGCAGCCTGCGCAAGTGACGTTTGAAGTTGGGGAAGGATCAGGTGGGTCAAAGATGCAAGGATCAGGAATCAAGATGTGGGGGAGCTATGGAAAAAATGGTGATTGTCATTCTGGTGATTTTCCACAACAATTTTGCAAACAAAATTAACTTAAGGAACACCATTTTTTGAAGCAGCAAAAGAGATGATTTCAATGACCCAAACTGTAACCGTATGGCCTACTTTTGCAATTGGAAAATCCAACAGCAACTTCTTCATCTATTGACATCATTTATGGAAGCCGGAAGCCTGAAGGGTAAGAGGGAACTTAAAGAATCCTGGCAGGATGCATGCATTTGTGGTGTCTGTATCTTGGCTGGTTGGTGCTTTCACTTTTTTTTTTCCGCTTCAATGACTTCTCTGTGGTACCGGGTTGTTGATCCTCAATGACCTTAAGATTGCTGGCGTCTCAAGCACGAACCAGTCGTTCACTTTGGAGTTTCATCATCAGATCCTTTTTCCAGGTAGCTTGCGCAAAACCCAACTCCGAGCCCCGGACATCGAAAGCAAAAAGGATGGTTCGCAGACGGGGAGACCGTGGATGGTGGTGATAACGATCTGATCCCAAGGGGTGTTCCGCAGGCGTGTGGGGTGCAACCAGCTTTGCTTTGCCAGGGAATCTCAGTGGGGGAAAGGGAGACAAGTGGCTTTGGTATTGACTTTTCGGTCTGTTGAGATGGCTCAAAGTGATTCGTCACTTCGAATGGAGGTTGCAACCATACCCACGTATGTATATATAAATATGTATATATATATATACGCAGTATTCAAAAAGATATAGATGCATTCATGCACTCAGAGTGGAGAGGAGAAGGTGTCAAGTCTTTGGGATGGTTTTGGAATTCATGAAAGCTTGACTTCTCAGCTGCGGGAGGGTTCTTGATCTGACCGTAGTCTCAAAATTGCGTTGCCATGGATTAATACGTCAAAATTCAGAAGACCAAAATCCCATGGTCTCAGTCTGTCTCAAACAGTATTCTCCTCCTTTTTGATGGCTATTCCTCGTAGTACCGCGCAAGGCGGTGGCGGAAGTTTCAAAGATAGGAAACCTATGTGGCAGGTGAGTTGTTGCCATGCATGGATGGCAGAGCGAACCCACTGATGGACCGAAAGGTGGTTGGAGTTGTGCTTTTTGGAGTGGTTGCAGTGGTCAGCGGATGCACACCTGCTGGATGTAGTGTAGTGTAGTTGTAAAGTAGTGTAGTGTAGTTGGAGTTGGAGTTGTAGTGTAGTTGTCGCGTCGTGGAGTTGTAGGTGCAGGTGTAGTGGTAGTGGTAGTGGCAGTGTAGTTCAGTGTAGGCGTAGTGTAGTGTAGTGACGTGAAGTGTAGTTGTATTTGGAGTGTAGTGTAATAAGTGTAGTGTAATTAGTGTTGTGCAACAGGTGTAGTGTAACAAGTATAGTTTAGATTAGTGTGGCGTAGTGTAGTTGTAGTCGTAGTTGTAGTTGTAGTCGCAGTAGTAGTTGTAATTGCAGTTGCAGTTGTAGTGTTATGCTAGTGTTATGTGTTAGTGTTCACTTTTCGATATTTGAACTCCAACAGTCCGAGACCGTAAGTTTTTAACACTTTTGACTTGCGAATGTGCTTCGCGCCACAACGGCGTCCGCTTTTTCGACATCGCAACTTCCAAAAGTGGTCCGAACATGCGGTGTTTTTAGCATTTTAACTTCCACACGTGCTTTGCGCCGCAACCGCGTGCACTTTTTGAACAGCTCAACTTCCAAAAGTGCCCCGGCACTGTTGTGTTTTTACCATTTTCACTTCCACACGTGCTTCAAGCCACAGCGGTGTGCACTTGTTCAACATCTCAATATCCAAAAATGCTCCGGAGCTGCAGTGTTTCTGACTTTGAAATGTGCTTCGCGCCACAGCCGCGTACATTTTTTCAACAATTAAATTTCCAAAAGTGCCCCGAGAATGTTTTTTTATGGTTTGACTTCGAAATTTGCTTCGCGTCAGACCGGCGTGCACTTTTTCGACATCTCAACGTCCAAAAGCGTTCCGGGGCTGAGGTGTTTTGACCATGCTTACTTCCGAAGCTGCTTCGTGCCACATTGGTGCGCAATTTTTCATCTCGCATCTGCCCAGATGGCTCCGCACGCACCGCTTCAGCGAGCCTACTTTTCGACCCTGCGGAACCACAAAACAGTGGAAAATACAGTGTTTTGCGACTCTTCTACTTTTTCGCGCGCCTGCATCTTCTTTCTTCTGAGCTTCTTTCTCTCCTCTGAGCTTCTTTCTTCGGCCTTTCTCTTCTCTGACTCTTCCCAGCCCTGCTTTTCCATCTGTCCAAACTGTCGGAAGTTTGACTTCTAAACTTCCTTCGATGAAATGGATGTGGCATGGTACTAGTATGGCCCAGTCTGAAACAAAACCAATGTGATGTCAAACTGTACACAGGAATTGTGATCCAGGAAGGCGGCTCGAATGCTGAGGTGCAACCATCGGGGATACTCCACAAGTGGTGGATTCACCAAGCCTCATCGGCTACGTTTCCCTCTCTTACATATTACATCATATTACATCATATTACATCCTATTAATCATATTACTTCATGTTCGTCCTCTCCGTTTCCGTTGGGTCAAACCTCCTCTCTGATTCTTGCCTCATTTTTTTTTGGGGGTAATTATTCAAGAAAACATTCATCTCATCCATATTTCATGAAGATTTGGAGGATTTGGTGAGGATTTCATAAGGATTTCCATCCATCCCCCTGTAAAACCGTGGGTTTTCTGAGGCCTTGGCCTCGGACGGTCGGCGCGCGGACCTCGCCTGGCGAAGCGATCTGAAGAAGTTGGCCGGTGGGGAGGAGATGGGAATGGAAAGTTGCCAGGTTTCTCGAAATTTTGGGGGATGATTGGATGATATCCATGGAGATGTGTGGAGAGTTTTTTTTTCTGCATTTTTGATCATTTTTGTACAACATCATCAGATAACCATCAAATATATACATGTATATATATATACTGTGTATATATATATATACACACATACACCTGTATATTCATATGAAATGACATGTATCGTTTTCATTTTGCAATAATGATATCTGAGACAGGTCTTGACCCAGGTATTCCCTTGCATCTCAAAGGTAACGTTATCGTCCGGACTTTCCAGGTGAATTCGGAGAAATCAGCATTGCTGGTGTTGGTTATGTATGCCACAACGTACCCATTATATTTATCTGGTTGATGGTTTCAAACATTTTTTATTTTTCATAATATATAATGGATAATCCATCCCATTGACTAATATTTTTCAGAGGGGTTGAAACCACCAACCAGTATTTATCCTCATTACAATTATTAACCATGTTCTTAACTTATACTAAATTGCTCATCATATCGCCAGTATATGTCCCTATTATCTACCAGTATACAGTATATAACATATGGGTTGTCTGAGAATAAGGTACCTCATCCCTTCCACTGGTTAATCATCATTGTCCCTATTGTCCCATAGCCATTTGGGAGGTATACTCCAATTGTCAAAACGAACTATATACATATACATCCTCATCAACCAGACCTATGTGTTGAATTTGAGAAAGCTGGCATGGTGAGCAACTACTGTATACAGGGTGGTACATGGCAAATCTCCCCAAAAATGAAGTTACAGTAACCCCCCAGAAGGTCATAAAAATACCACAATTTAGTGTAATCCCTTCCCCCCAATATTCAACATCCCCTAAGAAACCATGGTTTAGTAGGGAAATTCCACATATTTTTGGGACCATAGAATGGGGGGTGTTCAATGTGGGGGATGGGAGTTTTTGATGGGTACTTTTCTATCTCAGTTCAGGACACCTTTGGAAGACCATTGCTCCACAGGCGCAATAGAAATTGCTTGTGGTCAACGGTACCAAGAATTTTTTGAGCTCTCGAAATCTTCAATTTTTTTTCGAGGTCAGTTTTTGCTAAATCCATCAGTTGGAGATCCCTCCATATTTTTCAAATTTTGACCCCCTGCGGCTTCAGGGCAGCAGTTGCAGGTGCACTGGAAGTGGTACAGGCTCTTCTGGAGGCGCGGTTCTGTGAGAAGGGTTGGGTTTTAGTGTCTGGAGAATCATTCCACTTAGGAACATTTTTTATTTCCTAGGATTTTCGTCCAAGATATGCGGTTTTTCATGGGTGTTCATAGGTGGCTTTCGTGGGCTCTACAGTTGGCTGCTTCTCAACGGTGAGTTTCCGCTATGGGATACCCCCATTGGATGATCCTGTTGTGACCGGGCAGACTTTCCCTGAAATGACTCCAGTGTTTCATGAGCTTCATGAGTTTCATCATGCTTCATCCGGTTTTTGTATGTGGCTTAAGTTGTATCAGTCCCATAGAATATTCATCATCTTCATATACAAGTTCATCAATATCATCAATCATTATGTTCGTCATAGAAGTTCCATAAGCCCACAGGATGGGGCCCCCCAGTTATAAGTTGGTTTATAAACCATGAAATAATCCCCATGAATACTAGTTCGTTATATCTACCATAAACCATAGAATTCAGCCACTTATAAACCAACTTTTTCTAGCCATTTTTCCAGCCACGGCCAGCTTTTCGAGGCCGAGGCGGACCCCGACGGCTGCGATGAAGCGGATCGCAGCGTGCTGGCGAACGCCGCTTCAGCGCAGCGCTGGGAGGCGGCTACTGCGAATGGAGCAGTGGGGATAGCATGGGGATGTATCACCTATTATATATATTAATATATGTGTATTAACATATTAATATGTATGACTGTATGATATATATATATACTTAACTTTTTCATATAACTATCAACTAGTGAAATAAATAGCTATCAACAAATGATTTTGTATATGTATAGATAACTAGGGGATATATAGCTATATGCATTTTTTCAAGGTGCTAGTAATTCAGGCAGTGACTTACTCTCTTGGGTAACTACCCAAAAGATCGAAAAAACAATTCTATGCAGTTCTTCACTATCCTAGTAGGGTTTTACGAACCTCTATCTTTTTTTGGGCTGCTATCTACTGTAATTATCTATCGATCGTTCGATCTATCTATATATCTATCTCTATCTCTATCTATCTATGGAGATATAACTATCAACGAATCGATGTTGATAAAATTGGATATATAACTCTACCAAATAAGTGGCAATCCCATCCCCTGTTCATATGGACCAACACCCCCAGAAACCATGGTGGATGTAGGGGATGAAATCACACATGTGGGACTATTTAGATGTTTAGAAGGGATTAGGTACATAGGTTGGTAGGGCAAACCTGAAAATGTCATTTTTGTTTTCGGAGTACTGTACCCAAGTTTCAATCAAATGGAGTAGGTATGGTTGGGTATCTAACCATCAAACATGGGGTATAAGACCAACCATGATGTGGGTTTGATGGGATATGATACAATTTGACCAACAATATGTTTTCTTTTTATTTTATTTTGTGCGAAAATTGAATTCTTGAAGTGGGAAATTTCAGATATATCATAGGATTCAGACAGATTTAGCTGGTAGTTTCAGTCAAACCCATACAAACAGAAAACAGAAAACATCAATATACATATATATATATATATATATTATATACACATAGATATGATATATATATATATGTACACACATAGATATGATATATATATATAGATAGATATGATACATATATATACATATAGATATGATATACACATATATATATATATATATATCTATATAGATATGCTATATATATACAACTATACTTTGATTGTACTGATTACCTTTTGGTATATTGGTGGTCTTTTGATTTGTATAATCACCGTGGATGCTATATAGTTTGTACCAACAATCAGTAAGTGATTTGTAACTGACTTGGACAAAAAAAACAGCATCACCGGGAGAAGGTTCAGCCGGAAACTTGGGACCACCAGTGGCATGAACTATTTTGAGGTTTTCGTGATTTGTTTGTTGCAAAACAGCCCTAAAACTGGAATGCAAATCCCAGGTTCAGGATGTGGCTCCCCAAAAGTTTTTCTCGACCCCAATGACTAGAAATGGGTGATGTAAAAAAAACCATCCCAACTATTATCAAAACCAGGATCATCGGGCAACAGTTGATCCATGGCTATCGCAACCGGATATAACCTATGGCAACTTCAAAACTATAGAACTTAAATTCAATTGGCCACAATTTTAGTAGGATTGTTCTGTGTAATATGACTGATATGTTCAACCTTTTTAGGGGTTGCCACATGTTGCCCATCATTTGTTGACTTCAGGGATCATATCATGTCATATGAGCAGGCAGATCAACAATGGAGCAGGTGCATACTTCCATGATGGGCCTTTGAACCCAGTGGTGAATAGGGTTCTACCCGATAACTGGGGGCCCATACCAGAATTAGGAACAAGGCCCATCATTGGGACTAAAACTACTTGGGTTATGATTCGGATGCAGTCAAAAAATGGAACACCATATGAAATATGAATCCATCCCTCTATGGTCTACATCAGTTGGATAATCCATTGATTCAGACATAGTATCATCGATCTTCAGATATTTGTCCCGGGACCTACCAATTCGCTTGTCAATGCGTTCTATATCGGCAGTGCGGTGGGGGCACCAATGATGGCTTGTATGTAGAGCTTGGTCATTTCATGGTAGAATGTGACTGGTTGGTTGTTTGGAACATGGCTTTTATCTCCATATATTGGGAATTTCCATCCATCCCAACTAACTCCATCATTTTTCAGAGGGATAGGTCAAGCACCAACCAGATGAAGTCCGATGTCTGAGATTCTGTGAAGCTCTGAAGCGCACCAGATCCTGAAATTTGGCACCTGCTCATGACCTGCTCCCCGAGCTCGACCAGGTGTGCTTGCTCTTGTTGGAGCATGGTTGCAGCTGCTCGGAAGAGCATGTTGGACATGGCCGGGGTTGAGAGGATTGGCACGGAGTTCAAACGCTATGAATTGGGATTCTGTTCGTGCTCAAATGCAGGGGTGTATCTTGTATAGATTATTCAGTTTGGGTTCGGATCTATGGCAAGGAACTTCGAGGAATCCTTGTAAGATGAGAATATCCATTGGCAAATAGGCAAATAGAGATTCAACATGATTCAACTGTCAATAGTAAATTGCTTATATAGATAGTTCGTGGCCTCTTGGCCACGTGTTCGGGCTGTTGAGTTCAGAATGGTAGGAGGAAACTCACAACTTTCGCTTCCATGTGATCCGTTACGCCTGCAACATCTGGCATCATGCTCTTTGGATATTTTCCAATGTTGATTGATTACGTTTCAGAATCAAACATGGCAATGGGAAATCCCCTGTAAATTTAAATGAGCATTTACATGGGAACATCATGTATAGGATTCTCCAGCTAGCAATGGAACTGATTACCGAGGGTACATCGATATTTGGTTGGTTGGCTCAGCCACCAAGCAAACACCCCCCGTTCATGTTAAACACCCCAAAAAAATGATTTAGTAGGGGACTTGCACATATTTGGGATGATTTGGGGGTGTTTAAAATATTAGGGGAATGGGATTACACACATACACATACACCTACGTACATATAATGTGGCTTGCGACACATTCACTCCATTGTCGCGTTCAATCCCCCAACTAAATCTTGTCGTATGATATGTGGCACATGTGGGTTTGTCTGAAATTGCGTAAAGTAGCCTTTATCATAATTTCCCCTATTCAAAATTATTTACATCACCATGTGAGGGGATTCCCCATTGTCATTCAAACCAATATCATAGCCTAAAAGTGAATGGACCAATCTTACCCACAGTAGTGATAATCCATAATTGACTCAGGGTAATCCGCGAGTCATGATCTGTAAATACATGATATATGGTTTCCTAATGTTTCCTATATGGTTCTGTGAATGAAATACCATGACCTTTAACGATTTTTCTTGGGTTCTGTGAATACATCACTGGTTGGTGGTTTGGAACATTTTTTATTTTCCATAATATATATATATATGGGATAATCCTTCCCATTGACTTTCATATTTTTCAAGATGGTTAAAAAACCACCAACCAATCATCATTTCTCCATGGTTTCCCCACGCTCCCAGGGCTCCCAGGTACCACCGGGCACAGCGGTGATTTGGCCTTCCGCGCCGCACAGAGGGCCAGTGGGGCAGCCAGGAAACCATGGCTTTTCCACAGATGTAAACGTTTACCCTAGGGGAAGCAGCTATGTTAATATACCCTCTGGTTATTTAACATAGCCATGGTATAGATGGTCCATTTATATATGGTTTACCTATTAAAAAATGTGATTTTCCATGGCTATGTTAAATAACCAGATGGTAATAGTTAAAGACATGTAGTACTAAACTTAGTCACGTAATTACTATTAATCAGCTATAACATGGTGTCTAATTGTCTAATGGTGTTTAATGGTGTGTAAAGAGGATTTCAAATTATTTGTCCGCCTTTTTTATTTAATAGTTTGCTATGGAAGCCATGGCTCATAGAAATAGATGAAAACATGATGATCTACCGGAATCTTCACAATTCGGATTTTCCAGTTTGCTACGTTAAATACGTTGCCCAGAGGGTCTATTCTGTGTATCCAGAATTTAATGGAACTACGTCACCAGATGGAGGGACCTATCCCTTTCAGCGGCTTGATATCTCAGGTTGGTGAATTGTTCTATATAAGATTCGTCCAGATGTATGGAATATCCCAGTACTGGTAGTGGAATATAGATGGGTCATTAACCTTTTACCAACTGACTGGGATGCACCAGAGGTTCGACTGTTACCATCTTGGGATTGATGGTTAGTAGCTGAGTATCACCTGACTTTTTGCCGATAAATCTTCCTTTTATATTTTAAATATATTTTTTATCCTATTCGGTTAGTTGCAACCATACCTCTGAACATGGCAAGAATCATAAAGGCAGCTAGGCAGCCAAAGCAGCTGCAAACACCCTTGGAGATTTGGCTGTCTAAGCAACGAGAGAGGTTCATGGGCACTTAACGAATCAGAACGAGCTCAGTTGCAAGCTGAGGTTGCCAGTTGGAACGCTCCAAAGAACTTAGCAACAAAGAGGCGGCGAATCTTCTGGTGGAGGGATGTCACCCAGGGTTCATTCAAGAACTTCAGCTTTTTGTGCAGTTTCCCGAAGATCTGACTTGTAGCATTTTTTTTTTCGGAACGAACACATGTGGAAGTTGTGTAGGGACTCTGTTTCTGACCCCAATAGTGGGACCATACTGGGACCACCCTGCCACCGAGGCTTAAATGGGCGGGTAATTCTCTGGTGAAGGTAAGGGCTTTGTACCCACTTATTCTATGGCATATTGACATTTATTGACCATCATTAAATGTCCCCATTGAACATCACCCAACCATTAGGTATATGGTCTATAATGGCTATTATAAGGTGATGTCCAATATACCCAAAATGGGACAGTTACCAACCCCTGTTTATTGACCATTTTTTTTTGGCATTTCAGGTTTGATCCAAGCCCCGAGCGGCTCGAGGTCGCCCGAGCCAAGATGTCCATGGAAGTCTTGGACTTGCTCTACACGCGCCGGGAACGGCCTCGTGCCCGCGGAACCCAGAAACTTTCAGGACAGGTCAATATTTACCTAAATGTATATAGGGTCTGAAACAATGTATTTAGGTCCTAAATATTTACAATCCCTATATGTCTTTATTCATAGGTGGTCTGTGTACACATAGGGATTTGAACCAAGTGATAGGTGCTATCAAATCATCCAATATCAGCCATGGACAGTTTCTGGGCTCTGTGTGACCTGGTGGTCCAGGAGATGTCATGATGTTGAAAGATCGTTTTGGAACTGTGCAGTAAAAAAATCGAACGGCAGGCATCAAACAGATTCTCGAAAAGTAGTTTGGCAAAGTACAGTTTGGAATTGGATTTCACAACTCATAGATATACGTAAATAATAATAGATGATATGTACAAATATATTATATACCCTAATAATAATTCAATTTTCAATTCCAGTGAATGGCAATCACCAAACAGATTCGCCAAATGTAGTTTGATAAACTAAATTGTTGGCATTGGATGTCACAACTAACAGATACTAGTATGAATATAAATACTAATATGAATATATATATACATAAATATGATTCTCTCTCTATATATATATATATACATAAATATGATATATATATATATAAACAAGAGATATATGTATATACATATGATATATATATATGATATATATATATTATATATATGATGTATATATGATATATATATATATGACATTTATATATATGATATATTTATTTTAATTTATTATATATATATATATATATGATATATATAAATATAATATATAAATATGATATATATATTATATATATATATATATAGTATATAT
>Ga0126342_10001142_pt1 | contig 35537 bp, 26 predicted proteins | sample Cyp1metagenome_FD_92528 | JGI IMG/M metagenome (GOLD analysis project Ga0126342, IMG submission 92528) | Coral microbial communities from Lord Howe Island, Old Settlement Bay, Australia - Cyphastrea 1 metagenome | ecosystem: Host-associated > Invertebrates > Cnidaria > Coral ...
GTACAGTACAGTACAGTACAGTACAGTACAGTACAGTACAGTACAGTACAGTACAGTACAGTACAGTACAGTACAGTACAGTACAGTACAGTACAGTACAGTACAGTACAGTACAGTACAGTATATTACATTACATTACATTACATTACATTACATTACATTACATACATACATATCATACATATCACACATATGACACATATCATACATATATATTTATACATATCATTACGTTAATATCATTAATTATCATTATACATTTAGAATCATCTAGATATGTATGCTGATATTGGCAGAAACATGCAGAAACCAATTGTCTCGTACGATGTTTCTTGCTACTCATGGGTCTGGGTAGCATGGCTTGCAGAAATATCACGAAGTATATTGTAAATATCACAATCATCCCTACTTACATAGCATGGGCATATCATGGCATATCATTACATGCGTTGTGCATTCTAGACTCTAGACAGATTGTGCATCCAAGCAGCATAGCCGACGAAACCGACAGCAAGGGCATCCCAAGAGAAGTAGAAAGGCGCGCAGAAGGCTCCTCCACATTACAGAATACACCCAGCAATGTCTGAATTTCAATACCATATGCCATAATACAAGCGAGTGAGCCTCAAGTACAGTCAAGATCATCGTAATTAATTAATATTAATTACGTAGTTCTCAAGTCAACACATCTTTCTGCACTCGTTGTCTACAGAGTGAGACTCTGGCCGGCGTGGATCAATCCTCGGGACGAAATAAATGAGCAAACGGCAGATGAAAAAGGATAAAAATCATCAATTATAATATCAATTATCAAGGACACAGCATGACACCGCCATTTTAAGATCTTTTAAGATCATCAAATTAAATCAAATTCATCAAGGATTCGGCAGTTCCTTTTGTCCTTTTTTGCCACAGTGCTTCCGAGGAGCCAAAGAGTGCAGCATAAAGCCAATCCTGCCACATGACTGAGCGATGGTGTGGCCAAGTGAAGCCAAATGGATCCAAATGGGACACAAATGCGGAAGGGAAAACCATCCATTACCGGGTTTATCCGGGTTTCAATACCGTCATCTCTTGTCAGGTCCTTCTTCTCCCAAACGCGCTTGAAATAGGTTCGGGGCCTTGATGGGACTTGATTCTGACTTGAGCATATTTCAGCTATCTGTGTAGCATGCAGAATACTTCACTGCATCAAAGGGCTAGGCCAAACTGTGAAGTCCCAGAATTTGCGATTCCGGACGCTGAAAAACCTCACACACTAGACACCCGTTCTGCCCGTTTTGTATCAATCAATTCGCACGATGTCACAATGGATCATCGTTTGCGTGCTTGCCATTGCTTGCCTTTGCATCTTTGAACCTCCCTTCACGTTCTTGGCTCCCTTCTTTCTCTCCTGGAAATCGAAGACAAATGCACACTTGGAATCACTTGGAAATTGTTCGCTGAAGATAACACATCGCACCTCTCGAACCGCATCAGCAGTATCTGGAGCCGTCATGTCACGGAGCTGCTGCTTCTTTGTCTTTGCCTGGAAAGTCCCCCAATGCTCCGCATTCAATGCTGCAAAATGTTGCAAACATGTTTAATAATTATTATCTATACATATCTATACTATTTGAGTTTTACAACAATGCAGCCCAGACTATTCTTGGCAGTAGTGCCTTAAGTAACTGCTTTGGGTATCTTTGGGTTCCTTTACCTTTGCTGTTCCCTACAGTTGTGCAATGGGTGCTACATTCTGCTACATCGCAGCATACTCTCGCCGCACGTTTAAATCAAAGTACTTTAATGTCTTGAGTCTTAAGTCTTGACCCTCCTGCAGGTGTGGTGTATGCACTTGTCTTGACACCGACAATAAAGTTTGCGGTGCCTTCGTTGCAACTTTTCTGAGATTCCTTGCCGCCAATGCAACTACGACGGCGGATGCCTCGGCAGAATCCGTGGCATTGCAAAAGGCATCGAAATGTCCAAAGATGTCCAAAGTCAAGAGTAGTCAAGGCATGTCAAGGCCAAATTGCTGAGATCACTTCCGCATAGTTATTGGATGTTATTGGCAGCACTGATTATTTTGGCGAGTAGCGACCGCCCAATGTGGCTGTGATGAACTCTCAGATGCAGCATATGACGTCTTCAAACCCTGAGGCACAAGTCGATACAAATCGTTCATTGGACATGCTGAGACAGCCTTACACCTTGACACCAATTTCATGAGCCTGGGTCAAAGTAGAAGACGAAAGCAATCCCATCATCTGTCCCTGGCAGCAGAAACATGCAAATACATCAATAATATATTATAATATATTATAATTACACTGGAACCACTGGATATGAGAAGGTGAACGAATTTCTTACAAATTGCAATCTATTTGCCACTGGCGCACATCTTAGCTCTTGCTGTTGAATTTGCTCAGTTGGACCAGTGGAAGCAGGCTGCTTTCCTGATCTTTCCTGCCTTGTGGGAAAGCTGCGGCACCAGAAAGTTCAACTGTCCAGTCACAACACTGAACAGCAAGACCTGGAGACATTCCAGAAATTTCAAAATAGTCCAAAGGGTGAAACCAGAGAACTCGGGAAGTCCTGTTCCTGGGCTTTAGAGATTCGAGATGCTCAATGATGTCTTGTGCAAGAGACCCACGGTTTTTATAGGTGTGTTTGGCTTCTCAAGGCAATGTCACAATCTGTTTTTGGCTTGATATGGATTGACAGCAAATTTGAAGAACAGCTTTGAGATCTTGACGATCGCCACTGCAGGGGCGAGAAGACTGATAGAGCGCCGAGCCATGATTCACTGTTCAGAACAGGCAAGCGCCAGGGGAAAAAGACGAAGAACAAATAAAACACGAGGAGCTCGAGAACTTTCGGACATGTTGCTGAATGTTGATGCCAATAACTTAAAAGCTCGCGTCCTTCTGAGCCAAGCGCCAGCAAGCACACGCATGCTTGTGTTTCAGCAGCAAACACTAAATGCATCTAAATTCATACAATTGCAGCAACACTGACAAGCAATTCGATCCTTCTCCTTCTATTCTTGTCTATTTGCAGCATTGCAGGTTGATGAAAGCTTTACGCCTTACGCAAGCCTTTTCTCATTCATGCCGGTCTTCTCTGCTTCACACCTTTGTTTCAATATTCTATGTTCATGGGCCACACAGCACGCTTTAACATGTTCACGCTCTTGAATGACTTTCACAGTCTTGTTTGCGGTTTTTGTAGTTAGGCATGTATCCAGAATGATTGTGTGTTGTGTTGTTTGCTGTCCTGCCAGCACAAGAAATTGTAGAGGAAGTGTGGGCTAGGCTCTATCAGTAGGGACAAAAAATCTTACTTTGGCTCCCAGGGAGCTAGCTGTCCTCTCAATGTCTTTCTTCTCTTTGATATTCTCAGCTCACACTAACAGGAGCGGCAGTCTTTACAAAACGTATGGCTGTGACATGTTTCACCTAGGTTCTTGCAATGACGCTTGTTTTGTGTCCTGCAAAAGGCTTACCAAGACAAATGGGAACATGATGGAGAATGAGGAGCTTTCACTGCCTTGTCCTGTAGTCAAATTGTCACTGATGCAAACCGCACATGCTGATTGGATTCTTGGCTGCACTGGCTCCGACGTGGCTCTTTTCAGAAAACGATTCTGAGGGCAAAGAATGGTACAGCTCTTTGCAGAGTAGCATCTCAATCATTTGCCTCTCGTTTCCATTGCCTTGTTCACTTGTTCAACTCTTTTCTGAATATGAACTAATTGGGATGCACAACAAATGGCTTTTGAGGCTCGTCAACGAGCTTGGCAAATGGAATAAATGTTAACACATTTCATACGATTTCATAAGGCTCTAGGTCTGAACTCAGGATTTCGCTAGCTTGCAGCTTTGGAACAAATTCAATACGTTTCCGTACAATGTAACAAACTTGTATGCAAAAAGATTGTGAAATTGCACCAAAAGCATGACAAAAGATCACAAGAGGTGCTGTCGGCGAATCCTTTTGAATTCAGATCTTGGCTGCCAGTGCAGTTGCCTGAGACAAGCAATAAACAATAATCAAAATGTATAATCAAAAGGCAAATTTGGAAAAGCGCAGCACACCGGGCCTGTGGCTGCTCCTCTTCATCAAGAACAACGCAAGCCGCCTTCCTTGTGCATGCTTCCTGCAAACACATGCAGTACGTTGCCACCACGTGTTCATAGAGACCAAGTCAACCAATCCAATCAGTTCTATATATTTATGTGTGCATTTCTTTCAGATATTGTATATCGAAATTTGATCCAACACTCCAAAATCGCTAAAATATCATTCAATAGCAATACGCAGCAGATCGCAGCATATGTATCATATATTTCTATATCATATATCATATACATATAATATAATATATATATATATACATATAGCATTCAATTCAGCTTCTGGAAACATGCCACATTCTGCCACCGAATCCAAAGCGGCTTCGCCTCCCAGGCCAAGGCACCGAAGGAAGAGCCCACATTGGGCACCTTCCAATGGCATGGACGAACAATCGAGTGCAAAGCCACGATTTAAAGGAATTTATAAAATCTGTACAATATTAATCAATATTATAATACTATATAATATACAATATAATACAATATATACATTTTTGGTTTAAGCATTCAGAGGTATGTATAAATTTCCACTATAAAGGTATCTGAAAGATCTGCAGAAAGATCAGAAAGATGATTTGGGTCAAGTTGAGGCCTGTTTCCGTTGAATTCTGTTGCCATGTCTTCTTCAACATTTGACCAGGAGAACCCAGTGGCAAAGCAAACATCAGATGAGAAAACCATGGTCGTCGCTGACACACTTTGCAAGTGTTGAAAGGCCTCAAAGGCTTCAAGTAGCTCGGCAGCATGGCCTGCCGTAGTCGCTGCTCATTCCAGACTATCTGAAAAGAAGTGTGTTCCAATGGAGGCGGTGTTGAGGGAACAGCGGAATTTCAACAAAATGCCAGAACTGCCCCCTGTCAAATCAAAGATGTTGGACCATGGTCAAGTCTCAGTATTGACTGCGAAATGTCCTTTGCCAGAAACTTGGAATGTCCAGCCGCTAGCCTTCTAGGAATGCCCCCCCACTTGTTTTCCCCCTTTTGCAGCTCTTCACGGATTGGAGGTGAGTGCTTCAGGTCTTGTCTGAAAAGGTCATCAAATGATACCATCTTTTATCAACATACATGCTATATTATTACATTATCTTACATTGTTTTACATTATCAACATTACTTGGTCCCTGTGCAGAAGCCCAGAGAGTCGAAGATTGTCACTGCTGGTGTTCCCCATCGTTACATGCAAACAAGACAGGGTAACTTTGAGAGAGAGTCATTCCAAACAAATCTGAAAAAAACGGATTCTAAATATTCCCAATCCCCCCACCCCAACATACACTGACATCACATCCTGCTTCAGTCCTTCAGTGAACAAAAAAGCGGGGACCAGTGCATTCTTAAATGATGAGAATACCGAGAATCAATCCAGCAGCAAATTCTCAAGTAAGGCCAGGCAAAGACCGAGACAGATTCAAAGGAGGGAAAAGAACATGTGGGAAGGACTGTGAGAAGGCAAGAAGCAAGGGGAGGGAATTCCAAAGAACGTACTGTAGATGATTCAAGATCGCCCTCGCAAGTAACACTGAAATCATCTACAACCAGCTTTAAGAAAGTGGTCTCAACATGTCTCAACATCCAGGAAGCTGAAAAGAAGCACACATCCGGACATTTAAGTCAACGAAAAATAACGAAAAACGTCCAAGGATGTTCAAGGACAAACTTCGAGACAAAGTGCAGCACAAAGGCACAAAGGCACAAAGTGTCTAGTTTGTATGATCAGTTCATGCCTGAGGAGGAGGTTCCGCGTTGCAGAATCATGTCCTCACAGTAGATTGTCAAATAACACCGAATGGATTTCTGAAAGCTCGTGCATATCGTATACACCACACTGAAGGCACGTCTACTGCTTTCTGCAAGATCTGTAAGTGCAGCGTCCTCCAGGGCGAAGATTCCGACTACTCTGAAGCACCGCCTCCAGCGCTCCCCAAATTCTCACAACATTGCGCGAATTCACTGTAGCGCCAGTAGCGCAAGGCCTTGTCTTGTTTGGGAGCTTTCTCATGATTCTCATGTTTTCTCATAACTTGTCGGGGGCCTGGGAGGTAGCAGCCGTTCCCTCAAGTCAGGAGAAGGCGAGTACCTTCCAGGTCAGAATCTAGATATCGAACGTATTAAAAAGACAGAAGTCATACTATATAGTTCCATCCAGTTCCAAGTAATATACCAAGCAAACATAAGCAAACCAAGTAATGTACCAGGGGGGGTATAAGAAGCAGCTACTTTTCCGGATGTACTCTCTTGTCTTCGACTGTTCCTCAAACAATTCACAGGTGCATTGGAGAAAAAGATTAGTCCTAAGAGTCCCAGATGAGCCAGCTGTCGCACGCTGCCACATCTCTGGAGCAGCTGCTGCGAACCTGCAAATGAGGCTTGGTAAAGAACTATGCGAAACATGTGTGAAACTGTGAAACACAGATACATCATAAACATAGTAAATGATGGATAATGATAGTACATGTCAACGAACTCAGTCAACTCATGTCAAGTCACGTCATTCTCACACCGTTGCTATGCAGCCGCCTTGAACACCAGGGACACACTCTTCTCCAGAGCAGCCTTCGATCTAGCAAAAAACCTTTTACCTCGTTGAAACCAGTTACTCAGCAACAATTGCTAAATATTACCAAACATTACTAAACAGCATGAACGCAGTCTGAAGTCTGCTGAAGTGTTTAGCTCTACATACGGAGAAGAATATCGGAGCGGACCTTGCAACCGTGATCTGCATGGATTGACATTTACTTCTGCGCGTAGAGGAGAGTTTAGTCAGATTTGATCCATGGAGAGAGAGAGAGAGAGAGGGAGAGACCTGTACTGCCGCTGCCTCTTTTGCCAACATCGGATCGGATGTTACTGACACACAGCCTGACATGAGCAAGGTCCAACGCACGCTTGCAGAAGTTACAGTGATATTTGGAGCGGACAACCGCTGGACTGAAATTGCAAACTCACTTTCAAGGTGGGTGAGTAATGCAAGCCTGCGGGATAAAAGGATATCAAAGGTCTTGAAGCTGAAGCAGTTAGGCAATTGAAAGGCCAAGAGTGTTTCAATCTGTTGCAGTTTGGACATATTTTGAATATTCTTGTACCTTTGTCAAAAACTGTAAAGAGGCTGCCTCTCCAAAGCAGAAGGTTTCCTGGATGAAGAGCGGCCAGGCCTTCCACCTGGCCAATCTCTTCAGAACATCTCGTTGTGTCTCGTTGGTATTCACTTGCATTTTTGATCATTGTTGTCGGTATCTGCTGTACAGTATCGGCTCCAGCTAGACACAGTCCTGCACACAATTGTAAGAACTAAGTAAGATGAACTAAGATTATTCTCAAACCTGAAGTGGATTGAAGTGGCACATATGTGTCTGTAAACAAGTATTTTGGTTTCAGAAGGCTTCTGTCAGTATGAAAGTGACAGCAATCGGGAGAAATCGTTTCACTTGCTTGATTTGTCATAAAAATACAAACCAACCATACCAATTCCTGACAGGCCGCAACTTCAAGCAACATAGGTCCAGATGTGCCTCCCCTGCTAAAGCCTCTCTCAATGTTCCAGATGCGGTTGACAAGCCTGAAAGAATAGGCGTCGAGAAACCAATATCAAAGGCAGCCGTAACCCCCTGACCGGTTGCCTCTGACTCGTTTCTGCATTTGCAGTGTCTCCATGGGATTCCATGGGTTATCCCCCAAGCACAAAATGTTACAACGTTTACAATGTTGAAGCGTCTGAAGCATCTCATTGCTTCACTTTTTGGGGCACCCTGCTCAACTCCAGGAATTGAACGCCGCGCTCGGCAGGCAGTGCCTCAGAGGTGGAGGGTCTTTAGCTGGAATTGTCAGCTAGGAAAGACTCTCTACCTAATCTAATCTTATCTAATCTTACGGTAACTACATTTAAATATACGGATTTTTACGAACAGGTATTTTCGACTACCTCCGGGAAGGTTTTCCTTGGCCCGCCCAGCCATTTAAACATACGGAATACAATTCATTAAAACATGGTGCAATTACATTTAAATATACGAACTGGTATTTCATACTACCTCCGGGGCCTCGCGGTCTGGCCCGCCCTCCACATATTTAAATGTCGTTACCGTATCTAATCTTATCTAATCTTATCTATTCCTATCTATTCCTATCTATTCCTATCTATTCCTATCTATCTGTCTGTCTGTCTGTCTGTCTATAAGCAATTACTGTATATTGTATACTCACACGCATTATTATGCATTATAATTATAATTCATTATATGATAATTAATTATATAATTATGTAAATTTGTCGTGAGCAGTCATGAACAGTCAACGCCACTCTCCAAAAAAACTTTGGCGGATGCTGTATTTTGTCATCTTCCAGTTTCGAGCGCGGCCCGACAAAATGACAATAGTGCGACAGCTTTGCACACTGCACTGAGGACATGTTTCCTCCCTTGGGCGCAGTTTGCAGCACTAGCATTCCCAGCACGCAAACTACTCTTCCCATGTGTTGGTCACTGTGATTGATTCAACCGATAACAATGATTTCTTAATCATTGATTTCCAGGAGGATCCATCAGCTAAATTTCATATGGTACTTTCGTGATCAGTTGGATGGGATAGGATAGTTGGAATGTCTTCGGTCGCCGTAGCAAAGAAACTTGACAGACCCTCCTGGGCAAAAGTGCGTCGTATGGACAACAGAGATTCAACAGCGAATATCAGCCACCAGTAAAATCCAGCAACTACATCTTCACTGCATTGCGCAGCAACTTTTTGTTGAGGGGGTCGTCCACGTTGGGTCCTGGAGAAAGTCCAATTGTACAGAAATTTCAGCAGCATGTCACATGTCTTGATTATGCCTAGCCCTTCAGGATATTACTGGAACAAATCCTGCAGATTCTCTCATACAGTACCCTTACCCTTGTATAAACACAATGCACAATGCTTCCACACTGTGAACCCCGCAAACTGTTCTCAGTGCTGACATTTCCCGATGCTGTCCGAATCACCATCAAGGTAAGCTTTGAATTGAGGAAAATGGAGGCGCTGGCCTTTCATGGAAAGGCTGAGAATGCTGAACGTGCAAGAAGCTCAGACGATCTTAGCTTAGCATCTGGCACAACCTGAATTGTCTGGGTCTGCCCACGTCCTTTCCTTATTCTTATCCGATACATGCAGAATATTGTGGAAACTGCGGGTTGGTCAGAACATTGCTGGTAGAAACCTAACCAAGGTACACTGGCGTAGTCCTCTGGTCACCGCACCACAGTTAAAATTCAGTAATAGACAATAACTGATGCGTTTTTTGTGCAAATCTTGTTGTTTTCATATGATGTTTATCATTGGTGCCCTGCTATGCCTGCAGAAGCTTGGAGCCACTCCAACCTTGGTGGAAACTCGGTGCATTCGTTGTACAGGATGGAAGTCAGCTGAAGTCAGGCTTAAATCTGCTGGAATTGGCGCAAGAAGTCTTCAAAAGGATACAGTATCATACAGTCGGCATTGCACATGTGCCACATGTGGTTACATATTGCAGGTCGCACCATGGTGGACCCAATACAAGAGCTTGAATCTGCAAATGCCGCGTCTCAGTCGAGTAACAATTTAGATCCTGAGTCTACTCGAAGCTCCCTCCACCCTATTGCATGGAGATCGTCAAGGTTGACATGGCCTTTTGCCTGAAGCAAAACTGAAACAGGAGTCTCTGAAGGTCTTGTGTCCAGCGACATCAACCAAATCCAGTACCAGTGCTTCAAGTGAATAGACTAGCTGTTGATCTGGACTGATCTGGACACAAATCCTAAGGATACATGTCAGCACCATTCTTAAGCCAGCAAACTTCTTGGAGCACGAGGGACCATATTTAGAGTGTAAGAAATAATGCTTGTCATTGAATCCTGAGAATGTATGGACCATTCAGATCCTATCAGCTCCTTCGTTGTGGCTCCCTACCAGTCTCTGACTAATGACTAATGTAGGGAATGTATGGGAATGTTACAATGTGCTTTGAACATCTTTGAACAGCTTTTGCATTTTGTGAACTCATGCAGCAGGTTTTGAGCCTCACGGTCAAGCCTTCTAAAGGTTGCCCTCAGCAACGATTCCTCCGATTTGTACGTTGGATAAGTCCTTGCTGGATCGAGCTTTGATGGAGCTCTAATCAGCACTTGCTTCATGTGCAGCACGTGCAGTATGTGCAGTGTGTCCAGTACAGTAAAAAGATGTAAACAGATGTAAACACATGTAAAACGTGACATTAGAATAGATTGGACATCATTTGACACCACATCTCTCTCTTGCTTCAAAGTTGCGCTGCCAAGAACTCGGAAAAGTGGACCTTGCTTTGACAGGCTCGAAGGTCTCGGAGACTACAATAGATCCAGCGAGTGATTTTTCGGCAGTGTACACTGTACCTCCATGCGCCTTACATGTCTTGATGACAAACTTGCAACATCTTGCAACCAGGTAACAGAATTGTCCCCAGTAAAGTCCAATGCTCTTGTGGCATCTCTTGCTTTTCTTGGATCCCAGTCCAACCTCAAAGGAGCAAAACCGATCACGCATAAGAAGATGAGAAGATGCTGTGCGTAACACTCAAAATGGCCATAATTAAACATGTTCAATGGCACAACATAACGATATCATACGATATCATAACTCCACCAAGACAGCACTGATTTGCATCAAAGAACCTTTGGGTCAGGATCTTTTCCAGCTGCGCTGCCGTGATCTTTCCGCGTTTGTGGACGTCCATATGCAAGAAGGCCTGATGAAGGACTCTCAGCCGCCTACTTTCTAGGAGCAAAGAATGCAAAGATCTGAAGGGTTAGATCGGTTAGCCATGGTTAGCCCAAATTCGAAAACTATGAATTGTCAACTGTCAAATCTGTCAATCTACTGCACGTATCTGCACGTCACAAATATGGGCATGGCATGGCCATCTTCAACTTGCCTCCCGGAGCTCTTGAGTTTGTTCGTCCTCCAAGCTAATTGCAATCCTTGGAGCTAAGCTCAGGGGCAGGCCTCATGGCTCTAGCTATCCAGTGCCCACAAAGTGCCGCTTAGTAGCAATCTTCGAAAACATCTCCGCAAAGGAGTCTGTTCTGCAAATTGACCTATCTCCTCCAAGATCGAATGAGACACATCCTTGACCTCAGAGAACACAGAATGATACAGAATGCATCAGACTGCATCAGACTGCCACTCTGAATCTGAACTTTGCACGCATCATTGCCCTGAGTGCAACTAGTCGGTCTCTGAAAGTTTCCAGCATGCAATATGACAGTGCATCCAGGCTACTCCCCGTGGGGCAAAAGCCTGCAAAGCCAAAAGAAAACAAATAAGGACAAACTCGGATTCAATGAATTCCTGTGGGGGGCTTTTTTGACCTTTGCTTCTGTCCAAGTGTGATGCTAGATCAATCCTTTGAGTTGTCAACCCCTTGATTAGTGGGTAAAAGGAGCTGAGTTCTCACTACCATGTGCAAGTGTATTGTATCGGTATAGACATGTACAGAAGTTGAGGTTTGATCATATTTACTATAGAGCGCAAAGTTTGTCCAGTCCAGTTGTCCCAGGTTGGCCTTGAGCCATGGATGCTGTAATGCTTCTGCTGCGGTCATTCGCTTCTCCGGGTCCACTCGCAGCAATGCCTTTGGACAACTTTTGAGATTCCATTGCTCGCTCTGTCGAGAGAATCTCCTGCTGTTCCACAACTTATTAATATGTATATATATATATATATATGTATATAATTATGTGTATATCTTTATATATATATATGTATATATATATATTGTATATATCGACACATCATGACACATCTGTGCCAAACACTCTGTGCAAAAGAGTCGCCTGGGTGAAGTCCATAGCTTCCAATGAGAGGCTCATCCAACTATCAGATTTCATTGCATACTCACCTCGTTGTGTCTTTGCAATCAACGCATCCTCGTCAGTGTCCTCAGGCAACACGGTGTTGTTGCAGATTTTAACTTTTGAAATCTTTTGAAACAAAGTGTAATTTTGTCCTAATAGTGTCCATATGCTGTGAAATCAACCTCTATGTTATACCTCTGACTCATATGTCAGTCTATAATAACTTGTGCCCAAGCACGTCGAACACATGGAATGCAAGCAGTCTGTGTGCAACTCGGTCACAAAAAATGGCATCTCTCCAGACCTTGAGTCTTGAGTGCTCTCTTGCAACAACCCTACCTCTCTTATCCCTTGTTCTCCCTTTTTGCAGGTCATGTCCCTGTGATGTCCAGACTCAGCCACCGACAGCAAAAAGTAAGTGATTACACCCAAGCTCCACCTCACGTCACGAGCATCCCAGCTTCACCCAGCCACGAGTCACTTGTGATTTGCCAATCCAAGGCACGTGTCACATTGGCTGGTGTACGTCGCATCAAAGACCTGGTGTACACTTAAAGCATGTCAAACCTATCAACGGAATTCAACACCCATTGAACAATGAAATGTTGTGAAACTGGCATTGCTACCCTGGCATTGCTGCCCTGGCATTGCTACCCCGACGCTTGTCTGAGTTCTTTGCTTCCGGCGCAGCATATCCCAAGGTTCCGCAGCAAGTTTGCATCCTTTAGCACCAAAACATACAACTCTGGCCGTGAGCTTTTGCACCTACACTGTCAGACAGTCACTGTCAGCTCCATGAATTTGAAGGCACAAGCTTGATTTTGGGAGCCAGACACCAAGCTGTCTCTTCCCTTAGCCACATTGCAATTGATTTGAAACGGATCACGTTTTCCTTGCATTCAAGGATCTGCTGCAGCTGCAGCCAGGTCACTTCTGGATGAGCGTAGAACTTGCTCAAGCCAAAATCAATCAGTTTAAGAATTTGCCTCCACCAAAAGCAAATAGGTCCAAATATGGGACGTGACGAATATCCATCAAACATGTTCATCATAGGTGCATATAATAAGTGCGTCTCTTGCACGTGTTTCTCAACATGGCCTGCCTGTCACGGCTGAACATGAAGTTGCTGAGCTTAAGGTCCTTCCAATTCACTGCTTCGAAGACAACTAATAAGGCACGGTGCCAGTCGTAGCAGATCTCTCAAAGAAAAACGCACTAGTTTGGTTGTGTCCCGATGGACAACGCCGTGGCTGTGCAAATAGCTCAAAGCCAACAACATCTGCTGTAGAAGACCAGCAGCCTCACCAGAATTGGGTCAAGCACGAGCTTCCACGTATGACAGAGTCCACTGAAGTCTGTAGAATGACTTGTTCCATCTCCCACCTCTTCTTCCTCCATGTGAAACCTTCCGGACCTCTTCAATTCACCACCCTGCATGCCTTAGCGTAGCAGCAAGCCTTGCTGATTCTGTTAGAGAGCATGTCATCGAAGGTTGGCATGGCACCCTGCTTGAAACTGAATCCATCTTGACGCAAAGAGTTGGTTCGGTTTCAAACGCCATTAAAAATAAAAGAAAACAAAGTATACAATCACATGTGATCGCTGTGCAAAACCAACACCTTCACAAATAGTGCCACACAGAAGTACTTAATTTTCTTGGTGCAAGCCAGTTAAGCTTGCTGTGTTTCTCATACCCTCTGTTCTTGCTGAGTTGCATTCCATTACCATCTCCAGCTTTTCATCAGACACATAGACATCAAGAAGGCGAACCACGTGTGGATGATCGAGGCAAAGAAGGATCTTAAGCTCAGATTTGAGATCCTTCCAGGGTTTGGGGGGAGAAAATGATAAACAAATAACAGCAAGAAAAGGATCTGCTGGAAGCGCGAGCCTCAAGTCTTTTAGGTAGAACACCGACCAGACCTAAGCATTAGGCGCGCTTCCACAATGAGGCCGAGTGGCAGGCAAAAAAATATAGCTCATTCTTGCCGAGACACTTGCAGTCTTTATGGCCACTCGTCGCGAAGGTTGAACGCGACAAATGCCCAACATGACATTTCCACTTGCTCCAGACCCGAGGACCTCAGCAATTCACTCACGTGATCATCGTGTGAAAAATCGGTTCACTGCGAAGCACCGAGGGCAAAGCGGTGGTGGTAACTTCATAATCATCCTCCAAGCGCCGGGGTGCCTGTTGGCCACAAATCAAAGAGTTGTTCCAATTCTGGTGTTCGGTTGGCTTCTATGTTTCTACTGGTATGACCTTTGTCAAACCCTGCCTGGTGATATCTGCTTAGAAAGGGCAGTCGTCCTGCCTACAATGTTTTGCTAGAAGCAAGCGGAAAGAACAGCAGCAGCAGTACGAATAATCTTCTTGCTTGTGAGGTTCTGAATCTGCGATGCCAAGAACCATGGCAGGGAAAAACCTTCTTGGAAGCTTCAAAAAACCTGCAGCATGCCACAACGAATCATACAAAACCCGCCTTGTCTTGCACGTGACGGCAGGACCAGTCACCAAGCATGGCTTTGCACTTGGATCGAAATGCTTTGTAATAATGATAATGGCCTGTTATGTTTTGTTACTTTGTTACCCTCCACCACTACCTACAACAAGCTTCGTAGCAGCCAGAACTCCCCCACTTGACTTGCAAAAAGAGGGAAGCGTTTCAGGGCAAGACTCTTCAACCAAGTAATTATTGGTGTTTCAAAAGCAGGGTCTTGCACCACTGTATCTGCACTCTCCTACTCCATGTGTCAGGTTGGATTGCCATGAAACAAGCAAGACTATTGCTTCATGACAAACAGAACCTATGGCGCCAGCGAAATGCGCAGAAGGTCGCTTCCACAAACAGTTGTAAGTCTGGCTCCACTCTCTGGGGTTATGCATTCGCATGTCTCCATTCCATTCTCGCTCATGTTCAGCTGCAAGCCACATGAACAGTGTTCGGAGACTTCGACATGTGCCAAGGCCATGAAGACGGGCTTCAGGGGCTGTGGATTCTGTGGTTTCAGGTGAAACACAGTGGGTTTCTATGAGTTGGTGGATCTGGGCTGAGCACTTCTACTGCAAGCTGCAGCTGCGTCAAAAGGGGGAGCACTTCCTGGACAGGAAATGTACCAAGTGGGCCCAAGAAAGTGTATGGGAAATAACTAGAAGGTTGTTTGCTCCATTATGTTTCTATTACATGCATTTTCAATCATTTTCATGTCCTCAGTTTCTCACTTTGTAACAACCAAAGCAACAGGAGAGGCCACTGCCCGCCACTAACCACTCTATAATCATATCCACAACCACTGCCCCTTTCTGAATTGTTCCTGATGGTTCCTGCTTGTTTCATCCTGTTTCTTGGGTAGCCATCAGGTTCCACTGATAGGGCGCCTCATCTGCTGGGCGCAAGGGTGCTTGTGAGCACAGCGCCATGAAACTCTCAGACAACTTTGCCAAGAGCCTAGCATCGGCAGAAATTATAAAAAAATGTCTCTGTGCAATCATTCATACATTACATTACATTACATTACGTTACGTTACGTTACGTTACGTTACGTCACGTCACGTCACGTCACGTCACGTTACGTTACGTTACGTTACGTTACGTTACATACATACATACCTACATACATATATCTATATATTCACATATTTTATATGTATATGTAAATGTATATGTAAATGTATATGTATATGTATATGTATATGTATATGTATATGTATATGTATATATACGTACATATATGTGTGTGTGTGCGTGTGTATGAATCTACGGATCCGTAACTTCAATGATCCAAGCACCAGGAGTCTGCTTGCACATTCAAAATCCACCGAAAATTCTAAGCTCATTGAATTCCATTCTGTACAATCCGGAAAATCCGATATTATAAGATATTGTAAGTATATCCCATGGGTTGCAAATTCTGAATGCAAAAGATGATCTTGTAAGCCACGACCTTTGGAGTTTTCCCACGATGTTTGAGAACAGCCAAAAAAAGAACAATTGCTTTCTTCGAGCGATCCCCACCCTGAAACACTATTTTGACATAGTTTCTGACATACCATCCGGAAGTATATATAGCATATTTATTCTGACATTCTATCTGACATTCTTTCTGGATCTTTCTGGCATCTATTCTGACATACTTTCTGGCATATATTCTGACAACTTTCTGGCGTTCATCCTGGCAAATATTCTGACATTCTTCTTGGCATTCTATCCGGCATCTATTCTGACATTCTAACTGGCATCTTTTCAGGCATTCATTCTGGCATTTTTTGCGGCATCTATTCTGACATTCTCTATGACATTCTTTCTGGCATACTATCTGGCATCTGTTTTGAAATTCTTTTTGGCATTCTATCTGACAATTCTCTCTGGCATTCTATCTGACATTCTCTCTGGCTGGCTGAGGCCCGGCAGTGCCCACTGAGATCTGTAGCTCCAGTTGAGGTCCGCAGGTGCCCACTGAGCTCTGGAGCTCGGGGTTGAGGCCCGGAAGTGCCCACTGAGATCTGGCGCCCGCGGTTGAGGTCCGCAGGTGCCCACCGAGCTCTGGATCTCGCGGTTGAGGTCCAGCAGTGCCCACTGAGCTCTGGAGCTCGCGGTTGAAGCCCAGCAGCGCCCACTGCGATCTGGTGCTCGCAATTGAGCAAGGAGGACGGAGGAGGAAGGCAGGAGAAAGTAACTCTGATAAAATCTAGAATCTAGAGACCCTCACCTGGCAGGTGTGGAATCAAGAGAATAGGGTCTTTACTTGGAATTCTCTTGGGACATCGGTTTTAAATGGTTTTAACCTTCTGGTACGGTAGTTGATTTCGAAGTGATGACACTAACAGCTATAAATGTATAAGACCAGGGGGGGTCAATACACCGGCCATCCTGGGGAATACCTACAGGACCTCCTACAAATGCATAAAACACCATAAAACAGAGAGGGGGGTTGCAGATAGCCCCTAAAATGTATAAGCAATAGGAGGCGGGGGGGCACCATGAAGCTATACCCCCCCTCCACCAAACAAAAAATATTGAATAAAATCAATTCCCTGGGAACGTGCTTCCCAGACCTAGAAACGTATATTTTGAGGGGTGTACCCTCCTCCCCCAATATTCATTTTTTAGGGGTGAGGGATTTCTGTACGTTCATAGAGCTGGCCTGTCTTTATGTCGCAACTTTATGTCCAGGCACCATGTGAAAATCAGGAAGGCTTCAACTGTCTTGAGGACACAACATCCAAGAGATACGGGAAGATGCTGCTAAGACCAACCCGCAAAAATTGAAACAAACACGTTCAGTCGGCATGACGTAGCATGGCTCAGCATGGCTCAGCATGGCTCAACATGGCTCAACATGGCTCAATGCCTTGCGGAGCCAGGTTTAGCTCCTAAAACCAGACCTCAGACTGTTGGAATGTTGAAGGGCAAGTGCCCTAGGTCATCCAGACTTCGCAACTTGTCACTCTGCAAAAACACGTACTGGTAATGTAATTATTGTAATTCTACAAATAGTCAAATATATATACACGTTCCTTCTTTTCATTCTATTCATTTCAATTCTGAGTCTTTGATGACCAAAGAACATGCAAACTGCATTTCTGCTACCCCTATGCCATCCAAATCTTGTTTGCACCCTTTTGAGTCCCTGACGCAGGGCCATTGCTGACATGATCGATTGGGTTTGCCCTTCTGCCTAAGGTCATTGTCCACAGCAGCTAAGTAAGCCCAACATAGCATCTCAGCATTAGAGAGGGAAGAAAATAGGCATAAGCAAAACATAGCAAACCAGCTAGAAGTACTCTAGTAGATAACCACAGCTTCAATGCATTCATATTATCGCATTTTCGGTAGATCAATATACCACTCTCGACCACGTAGTTCAAGGATGCACGTTGCAGTTCAAGCTTCGGGCAAACCGCCGGAGGGCAAACACCTTCGCTGCCTGGGGGAGACTTTCTATCCAATGCTGAGAGGCTACGTGGCTACCCCTCAGAGAATCGACAAATGCGTCCCTTTGGAGGAGAAGAGCCCAAAAGTGGCATGAAAGAAATTTCCATGACATAACAGAATGAACTAATCTGAGCCAATATGACCATGCAATACCATATAAGGCATTGTTATTGCTACCTCATCAAGGGTTTCTGGACTTGAACTAGCCATGAATAGCCTTTTTGCTCTTGTGCTGTAAACTCAACTCTAATTGGGAGATGTATCCATCTTGGTGGAAGGTCGGGGGTTTGCTGACACAAGAGTTTCTCCACAACACAAAGAGAACGAATTTACTGGGAAACTAGCTTTGAAGCATGTGGGAGAGTGCCTCGAGTCTGCTTTCGGCAGCAATGCTGGACTCACCAGCACTTGACAACCTAAATTTGCAGGTGATTCTGCCGAAAGTGTGAGCCCTGCATGATTACTCTATACTTCGATGTACTTCGTTCGCTATGCAACATCAAATTGACACAATCGCTTGGGACTCGTGCGCGGCACTGCAGGCCTTCAAAAACTCCGCAGCGCTTGGTTGAGGGTCATCAACCTGATTCCAGACAGTCAGACAGACTTGCCAGATCTTGCCAAACATCTATGGATTCTATTGCAGGAGCAAGCACGGAACAAATTTAGGTCAGAGGCAAACTTCCGAGAGCCAGACTCTAGGCCGGTCTGCAGTCATCACAGACCTCGACACAGGCGTGAGTTCAAGCCATGGAAGCAAGTGTTTTGCTTCAGCATTCCACTATTATCATCTATTATCTTCCACTGCCCGGGTCGTATACAGACTCCATCAAACTGACCCACCTTACAACCCAAGAACCCCCAAAGATCAACACATGAATACGTGACAGGCACATTGTAAGCTGCGCAGGGAAAAAATAAAAAACAATCTGTGTGGGTGGAAGCCACGGGCCCTGCAGATTGTATGCTTCTTCGAGTGAAAAAGATCAACAGGAAAGATCGGGAAAGCAAGCTTGGCAGAGGGACACATGTAAATGTGAAAGTCGCAAGGCAAACGCATCATGGCAGATTGGAGCACAAGAACAAGTTCCCAACGCATGATGCGACAGACTAGGCCCATCATTCCCGCATCATTTCTGCATCATTTCTGTGCACACTGCATCTATATCATACATATCCTAGATTTGGATAGATTCGGGCTCCAGACTGAGGCTTCGAACTTGAGGCCATCCGTGCCTTGGAGCTGGCAAAACACCGACGAAGAGCTGAGACGATGAAAGAGAAGACAAGACTCAAGACATCCAGACATCTCAAATCATCTCAAGACTCATCGTACTCATATGGTACTCATATGGTACTCGTATCCGCCCAGTACTGGGAAGTACTGAGATGTACCGAGTGGTCCAAGATGGGAGGTAGCAGTCTATGGCTTGATTTAGCATACTGTCCACCCTTTGAGGTCAAGGTGCCTCCAGCTCTCAAAACGGCCAAATCAATCCGAAATCATGTCAAATCCAGCTGCAGCACAGCAAGCTTCGCCGGTCGCTTGGGCCAGGACTCTTAATTCGAGGACAGCTTCGCTGTGTCTGATGGCCTTGTGTCGAAGCTCTCAAACATCCGCTTCAAACTGAGCAGCGTCAAACAAACTCAAAGCCGGATTTGGCTGGAACTCGCTTGCCCCCTCTTGCTCTCTGATGTGCTTGAATTGTGTTTGATTTCCCTCACATTTCCCTCAGCCCTCCAAAAAAGCTTTGCTCTCTGTTCATCTCAAATGCATTAAAATGCCAAAATGTCACCAAGGCCGGAGCACACAGGTGGTGCCACAAAGCGGAGACATTAACTTCCAACAGCTGTAACCTGCACAAATATGCACAAATGATTGTGATTCATATATATATAATCATATTTATATATATTTATATACGTATATTAATATTAATATATTAATATCATTTAATATCGATTAGTCCATGAACACAGAAGAGTGGAAAAGAGCCTGGTCAGCAGCCTATGTTTAGCAATTTAAATTAGCATTGTACGACTGCTGAATCTCCTTGGAGAATCTTGGAGAAGTATCGTTCAATCCGCATTGCAGAACAACAATGGCAAAGGGATGCAAAGGGTGGATTTCATCCATTCTTCATTAGAGATGAAGTGCCATCTTTGCAACTACCAGTTGGCATGCAAACCTTTGACTTCGCCATTTTCGATTTGGTGTGTATCCAAACACACCACATGATCAATCTGATCAACAGTTGTGCAAACGCTGGATTGATCAATCGGTTGGGGCATGCACATTGTGGGTTCGATCGCTTCATCTTCTTCATCCTCTTCGTCTTTCTCTTTATCTTTTTCCTGCCAGTGGTATAGCCGTTTTTGGTCTGCAACATAATCGTGAATGCGATCTGTTGGCAGTTTACGACCTTCAACATCAAAGGTTCAAAGAGGTTCTTAGAACGTCCTCTTCGTTTTGATTCTTCTTTTCCGACCTGTTTGGCAAGTCGACACATCTCAACTCCTTCCATATGATTCACTCCTCCATTCGCATGAGACAAAGGCCCAGACGGCTTGCTGCTGCTACTCCCACCCTCTTGTGCAGCGGCCTCAGTGGCCTTCCAGGACAAGGCTAATATCAACTCTGTGTACATCCAACATTAACCAACCGCTAACTTGCCTGCTGCTTGCTGGCACGACGCTGCAAATTCCGCAGGATTTGCAGTCCTGTCCATGTTCATTGATAATAGTGATAACACGTGACAACTTGTCAAGCCGAAGTTTAAAGCAGGGTGTACTTACAGCTGCGATTCACTTCAGAGAAGAAGGCAATCTATTGTGACCCATTGACACTACGAGTAAGAAGGTGGTGCCTGCTAAGAACATTTAAAAACAAACTCATGCAGCCATGTCAGACCCTTTTCAACATGCGCAATCTATCGCAATCTATTGGTCACAATCTCAGCTTGTAATTTGAAGCAATCCATGGCAATACTCATCTCCCTGCCTTCCAAGTCACTGTTGGTGAGCTGCCAGCCTGTACAAGTAGCAAGTGCAACCACTCCATAATAGAATATCACAGGATATCACAGGCACCCAGCGGCTAGTGGTTCATTTTTTGCAAGCTTTCCAGGTTGGCTGGTGTTAGGCTGGAGCTCAGTCACAGCTTTTGGTGGTTTCAACTCAGCTCAGGCCTTTCGAGGTAAGGACGGTTGCAACTGCTTCGCATCCTTTCCAGTGCGCCTTGGTGTTGCTTTTAGGCAGAAACACAAAACTCATCAACTCTGGTCAATTGTGACTTCAACACACTTCATCCCATCACTCATATCGTATCATGTCGTGCATGCTTTGCTTAAAGACACTACAGGCTGCGGCCCACATGAGAGGCGTGATGTCCGAGCTCTTCGATGCCTGGCAGTGCTGTTGAAGCCGCAGAACGGGTGCGGCACTGGCAAGGCACTGGCAATGCGTTGTGGAAAGTTGAAATTTGCACGTGGCGTGGCATTGACTTTGCACAGCCTGCTTTGCCTTGCTTTGTGCCGCGCTTTGTTCATTTCAAAATATTTCAAACTTGAGAAGCGAGTCGCGAGGCCTTGCCGCCTGCTCCTACTGAAAGAAGTAGGGATGCCAGGTCGTCTGAGTTTCCCAGGGTCGCCAGCTCAAGGAGAGTCAGGCCTCCAGCCTGGGAACATCTGGGAACATCGGGCAAACAGTCCCTATATGTCCCTATTTCTTAGAATTCAAGCGTACCCGGAGTGGTCTTGCTGTTGAAAGTTGATGGTATGCTGACTGTCAATCAGTATCGCTCATTTCATAGGTCCAAATGCAACTCAACAGCTGAACTGTTTCACAAACATTCTTTCTGCGCACCTCCGCACGAGCAGTGGGCTCAGGCAAAGGTTTTCTGCATGCCGGGCCTAAGTCTGTCGCTTTCACGGAAGTCCATTGAATTTTCAAGTAATTTTTTCCAAAGCGCTTCAGGCAGGTAATTGTTTTTGATGATTTTGCGGGACTTGCACAAGCATCTGATGGCATCGTCCTTCTGTCCGATACTGAGCGAAACGCATGATGCGCCGTTCTGTCCCTCCGCACGCCAGCCACCCAAACCTGAGAGCATCAACAACGGATTGCAAAGCATGCATGAGTCGAGCCATCTGCGAGTCCTTCTTAAGTTCTCCTTGACTCGCGAGTTTCAATATGATAAACTTTAACAGCAATAAACATATTGATCAACTGCTGTGTCTAACCGAAAAATCCCGCATGCATACCTAAGCCAAGTGCAACCGCGATGGAAGCAGTGGCCACAATAGAGTCGCTTGAAGGGTGTTTCCTGGCAGTGCAACAGGAGCATTTAGGTCTTGCGAGCCTTGCAAGCTTCAATGATTGATTCAAAACAAGCTACTTGATTCTCATTCATGGCAGTGAAAGGCACAGGAAGAAGACTGGGGAGATGACCCCGTCTGCTGGGCCCTCCATGCAAATGACCTCAATAAACAAACGGATGAAACTATTGGTATGCTGAAAGACAGATTCCCAAATCACCGCAGATGTATCTTCTTATCAGTCTATAATAGTCTATAGCTAGGCGAGGTGACAAAATACGCAATATCTGTATTACGTATATCATATACTTACTACAGATATTGATATTGCTGATGTTCACGGTTTGTCTCTTATCATCAAGGCCATCACACACATTTCTCCCTTCAGCTGGTCATCGGTGGCACTGGCATCCTCGCCAAGGACCTTAGCCACTCTGCTTCCTACGCCTGTGCATTGCTTCTGAATCACCAAGACTCACCATGTCTCACTCCTTTATTGCTCAGGTGCGGGCTCCTGCAATGGCAACCTTCATTCGATCTTCAACGCTGGCACTCTCAGGGCATTCCTTGAGCAAAATGATGACAATGCATCAACTTGATTCTGACTTGCTACACGGATATGCAGTATGGACAGGACAGGGAAAGAAACGGAAAACAAGTCCATGTTGTAGCCAATCTCTGCCATTAGTGACTGTAGTGACCACTGGACTTCTATGGGAGAACTAGGCCTTCAAGTTTCAAAACTCCTCTAGACGCAGACTTTGCAGTACAGTTGCAGCGGTCAGTTTTTTTTTGAGAGAGTCACTGAGGTCGGTTCGCCCAACGCCTCGAATGCATGAAGTGATCGTGGTTGCAGCGTGGGTCGCATCCTCAGCTGAAAATTCTGAAACGAATCCAACAGTCAGGGTAGTCCTTTCTTGTTGTAATATGTTGTAATATACTTCAACTGATGCAACCTACAAACTCCTTCGGGCCTAAGTGCGGGACATTGTGGGAGCAAGCATTGCGGGAATCTCCTGAAAGTTGGGATCATTTACATTCGATTCCTTTTTAATTCCTTTTCTCATTCTCTAACCAATACGGTCAACACAATTCAACACATACCAGTACCCTGTGGACAAAGTAGTCCTGCTATGTTCAAGTGACAAAGGTCCAAGTGACCGCGTTTTTTTACAGCTCTGCTTCGACTCCTGCGCCCAGTTGGCACGGTTCAGCAGCACTGGACATCTCTCAAGCAGTGGAGCCAGTAGTCTTTCCTGGCTCCGCAACGATTTGCACCGGTCTGCATCTGGAACGCACAACACATCACCAAACCCTAAACAGAGATCATCACATAGCATCGCATAGTCATCTAGCACGTCAAATGTCAAAGTTTATTTCTCCATGAAAGTAAAAAACACCTGACGCAAAGCAATGCCCTTAAGCCGTTGAACTCTTGTATTCAGAAAACAATGCCAGCAGCACTCTGGATCCACCTAAATGTGCTGCTAAATGCAACACAGTGGAGCCACCCGCCAAGCCTTGACGATGTCGGGAAATGTGCCGCCAACATGCCACAACGATTCCGACTCCCACACCGAACTGCAGCAAACCAATTGATTCTCTGTTCCGCCTACTCTCCAGCACACCTCGCCGGGCAAGGCCTTTGGGCAGATCCAACGTAAGATTGAAATACAGTTTTTTTTAAAAAAAAAACATATTAAATACATATTATCAAAGGAAGTTAGGAAGCAATCTTCCGAATTGTTGGATGACTTTTATTCAAGTGACTTTACATGACATAACCATACATCATGAAGGGTGGTATTCAAGTGACTTCACATCACATAACAATACATCATGAAGTGACTTTACATGACATAACAATACATCATGAAGAGTGGTGTGAGAAGGGTGGTGTGAGACTTTACATCACGTAACAATACATCATGAAGTGGCTTTACATGACATAACAATACATCGTGAAGGGTGGTGTGAGAAGGGTGGTGTGAGAAGGGTTGTGTGAGACTTTACATCACATAGTAATACATCATGAAGTGACTTTACATAACATAACAATACATCGTGAAGCGTGGTGTGAGAAGGGTGGTGTGAGACTTACATCACAGAACAATACATCACATAACTCATAACATAACAGTAGTTTTGTCGACATGTGCGTAGAGAGATGCGGGTTAGCCACGTCATGCTGCAAAACGTATTGTAGTGGCTGCATGACTGTTGCATGCATGTACAAAGTAGTACTGGGACGTGCTTTGTGCAAGCTTTGTAGTACAAGGTAGTACAGGGACATTCTTCTTGCAAGCTTTGTAGTACAAAGTAGTACTGGGACGTGCTTTGTGCAAGCTTTCTAGTACAAGGTTGTACTGGGAAGTCCTTTTTGCGAGCATTGTAGTACAAAGTAGTACTGGGCCAAGCTTTGCGCAAGCTTTGTAGTACAAGGCAGTACAGGGACATTCTTTTTGCGAGCTTTGTAGTACAAAGTAGTACTGGGACGTGCTTTGTGCAAGCTTTGTAGTACAAGGTAGTGCTAGGAAGTCCTTTTTGCGAGCTTTGTAGTACAAAGTAGTACTGGGCCAAGCTTTGCGCAAGCTTTGTAGTACAAGGCAGTACAGGGACATTCTTTTTGCGAGCTTTGTAGTACAAAGTAGTACTGGGACGTGCTTTGTGCAAGCCCTGTAGTACAAGGTAGTGCTAGGAAGTCCTTTTTGCGAGCTTTGTAGTGCAAAGTAGTACTGGGCCAAGCTTTGTGCAAGCTTTGTAGTAGTACAAAGTAGTACTGGGAAGTACTTTGTGCATTGCACCGGGGTCACGCGCCGCGCAGGTCATGTTCTTGAACAGCAGCGCAACAGTTAAAAAAAAAAAAACGGGCCTCGCTGGCGCACGGCGCATGCAAGTTCTATAGATGAGAAAAGTGTTATAGTATAACCCTAAGGCAACTTCCGTCCCGCCTCATGCGGGTACTACTGGATATATTGTATAACGTGTTTCACCGCCACCCAGTGTTTTCAAGTATTCTATATGTGCACGTTTCAGAGATGTTGTGCACGTGTCAGAGATGTTGTGCACGTTTCCCAGCAGTTGTGCACGTGTCACAGAAGTTGCGCACGTTTCAAAAGCCTCCTAATAACGTTCGTGTTCAACTGCATACACACTGAGCGCATTCTAATCAGCAAAAGCATTGGGGCGACCAAACACGTTCTCCCGATATATAATTATAGACTGTAGACTCATGTAGACTCGGAAGATTCAGGCTGGGATTTTTTCCATGTGCGCCATGCGCCTCTTCAAGATTGGCAGGTGAACAATTCGGCAGCAAGACCTGAGTGATTCGCTTGTACAGGGCCATGGGCTGTCATAGTAATGCACAGTCTCCCAAACAACTCAAAGCCGAAAGCAGGCCGAAACAATGAGGTTTTCTGATCTCTCAGATTCTCTCAGGCTTCCACCAGCGCAGCCAAGCATTCACCATACAACAGAGCAAGAGTAAAGGCTGAAATTCCTTTGTCAGCCTTGAGATCTGGACTCACCTCGCACACATGTTTACACAGCAGATTGAAACTCTATGCGCACTCCAGATGTCTGATAGTAATTGCCAAGATGGTTCCAACTGTACGAGAATTTCGGACTACCAGAGCCGGCTTTCTCCAGCTGTCATCGTTTGTAAATAGAGTAAGTTGCAGGCCCCGGTAGCCAGCAAATATCTGCAAACATCCAGGTGTCCGCCACCTCAAAGTACCAACAGCTAAAGTAAGCAAAAGTTGCATAGATTTCACATGATTTCAGCATTTCGGTTGAATGCACAGGTTGTGACAAAGCCCGGGGCTGGCAGCAAAATGCAATGCCCTGGCACCAGTTGAACCGTTTTCCCGGAAGAAGGCCACGAGGCCTTGGTTGCAGTGTACGCCATTGTAGGCCATTGCAGTGTACTATCTCCGAAAGCCCAGCTGACAAATGACATCGAGCCGGTCGATCCGTCAATGAAATCTAAGACAGTCTTGACTTGACAGCAACCAACAGTCACACCCCACCAGGTCACCATCACGGTGGCTGAAAGCGAAGGGCATATCCGTGGGTGAGAAACAGCAGCACAAACAAGATCAACAACTCGGAAAGGTGCATAAGTTGTACATATTTGTACAAACATACTGGTGGCCCCACACAGCAGAAATCAAATCCCGTTTTGGTGCCTCACATTCCAACTCCTTTGCAAGTGCTGGCATTTGAGATACAATGAGATACAGTACTGGGTAGCGCACCCATGGCTACGAGTACCCAAGGCAACCCATGGCAAGCATGACCATGGCAAGTATGACAATATCGGATGCAGCAGCAGCAGCGGCGGCGGCAGCAGCACATGGTACCCATGAGCAGCAGCAGCGATACACCCAGAAAAGCTCCGACAGCCAACTTGGGCCAACGCGCCCACGCGCGCGTGCTCTATCTATTTAATCTTAGCGAAGCGAATCTAATCCAATCAAATCTACATAATCTAATCTAATCTAATCCTATCCATCTATCCAACTATCCAACTATCCATCTATCGATCTATCTATCTATCGATCTATCTATCTATCGATCTATCTATCTATCGATCTATCTATCTATCGATCTATCTCTCTATATCTATCTATCTATCTATCTATCTATCTATCTATCTATCTATCTCTCTCTATCTCTATCTATCTCTATCTCTATCTATCTCTGTCTATCTATCTATCTATCTATCTATCTATCTAGCTAGCTATCTATCTATCTATCTCTCTCTCTCTATCTATCTATCTATCTATCTATCTCTCTCTATCTCTCTCTATCTATCTATCTATCTATCTATCTCTATCTATCTCTATCTATCTATCTCTATCTATCTATCTCTATCTATCTATCTATCTATCCATCTATCTATCTATCTATCTCTCTCTCTCTCTCTCTCGCTCTCTCGCCTCGCTCTCAGTATCTACGGCCGAGTCGGGGCAGGTAGCAAAATTGACTTGGGCAAGTAACTAGGATGATCTAGAAAGACAGTATTGCTTGGCGTCGTCCTGAAATGTCCTGAACATGGCAGATAGTCTAGGAGCCAAACGCAAGAATCCGCAAGCTGATGCTCCATCGATTGGAAGCAATTGCTGATGCTGGCTAGCACCTCGTGCCATGGTAGCTATTGAGTATCATGCAAAGCAAGACAAAAAATATGTCTGAAGCCCGGAAAAAGGTTGAAAAGACGTTCAGTATGGAAAAAGGGCATCCAAGGATAAATTGACATTGTGCAAATGCTGCATCATACAGTCACATCCAATTCTTAAAATCTATACTGTTGCACCACAAGATCAGACTAGCATTGCCTCGCCTGGAGGAAGTACTTAGTACTCAGGAATATGATAGTTCATGATGCATTTCCAGAACGCTCCATCCTTCCCAAATCTCTACTTTTTGAAAAAACAACAAATCTTCAAGTCTTCTTGGTTGCCTCCTCCTTGATGCATGTCAGCACCGCGAACATAAAGAAACTGTGCCGCGTGAAGATTCCTGCGAGTTGCAAGCGCACTCAAGCTTCCTGGAACTCACAATTGCTGATTGCAATCTATTGCAAGTACAGTTCTCCAAATGACACCTGAACCTGTGGAGAAATCTGGAGATACAGCTTTGAAAATGCGCAGTGCCGTGTGCCATGGGCATTCTCGCAAGGCTGATGATTGATATCATGGCTTGGGCAAGCATGCTCTGTTGCTCGGTCCCTGCAAGCGATGCCAGCAAGAGCGGCCTTGCAACTGAGATGTACCGTCTTTACATCACAGTCATCACAGTTTGCAAAAGTAACAATTGAGCCAAAGCCAAGATATGCGAGGAATGTGCGAGGAGATCTGAGATTACAGCAGTACAATGCAATATAGTACAAATAGGTAAACTATGGAGCGATGCATGTTGTGGATTGCTATGGTGCAGCATAAGATGTTCACTGTGGTGCACTTGCATGGAAAGATCAAAGCCAACTGAAACAATTCCCTGAGTGCAGAGCGAGATCCTGAATGGAGCGGCATTGGGATCGAAACCGCGCTCCAGCAGAATTTGCAGAGCAGCGATTCCAGCCTCACAATGATATCACAATTTGATACATACTCGTACACACGTAGGTCACAAAGGACGCCCTAAACTAGAGGACAAATGTCACTAGTTCTATCATGCTCTATCTAATTCTCTGTTCTCATGCCGCACTACCAGTACCGGCCAACACCAACCTTTTTTCTTTTCAACACAACTTAGAACAAATTAGCAATTCGTTGTATCAAACGATCAATGATCATTCCTCGGACATCCTGCGACAAAGGTGTTCACAAACCGCTTTGAATCTGAGAAGCTCTAAGAATAGCTGGCAAAGAACTACTGTACAGACTGTACATATATGTACGTATGTTCAACCATCAGTATATACCATGTAGATCCATGTAGTACAATGCTTTAATAAAGTACGATAAAGATTAAACTACGATACCATACGATACCCAAACCATTTGCTCCGAGAGACTCTCTTAAGCGACTTAAGTCCTGCCTCCCAGCTTGTCTCTTTGCAAATGGCCTCCTCAACCTCGAGACTGTGCTCTGAGCGGCAGAGCGAGCACCGTTGTGGCTTCAATATCTTCCAACATCTTCTAACATGTCTCGAAAATTGACTACCAACGGTTCAAAGTCAAAACGGACGAAAACCATGATTGACACTAGAACAGTAAGGTGGTCCAATCATGTTCAAATCAAATGCCAGTCCAATTAGATACAATTAAAAACTGTACTATATTAAACTATATCAATATTACATTAATATCATATTGTACGACTATAATTCATGATTTCCATATCTCAACCTGAACCCTCATCCAGATCATCCAGCGCCAAGATCCTGGCTCTACGCCAGTTGCTCCTTAAAGCCGCTGCAGTCATGGGAGCTATTCGTGCCTTCCGAGAAGTGGAGCTCTGTTCGAGGAACATCGAGGAACTCTGAATTCAAATTCAAACGAAGAGAAAGAGATTGAGATAAAGATCATAAAAGGTTCAAAAGATCATAAAAGAGCATGAAAGAGCAGTAAATTTCAAATCCTCAAGTCCCGGGAGCTCCCACCTCTGCCCATGCAAGCTCAGGGTCACGAGGCTTTCGTCCAATGCGAGTTAGCTCACGTCGCACCCATCTCCTGAACATCATTGAACATAGACACGTATTATTGAGTAAGCCAAGAAAAACAAGTTCAATCAATTTCATCAGCCACCACCTGAGAGACCGAAAAATGCGGGTGGCAGCGACGATTGAAGTTGCCGCCGGAGGTATTCGCCAAGACCTTGAACGTTACAGGATCGATCTGCAGGACAGAACTGCTCCCAAATTCTGAGGGCTCCACACACCAAGGCGGGCGTTGAAGAACAGCCGATGCTGAAATTTGGGAGCCTGAAAAATCTGAAAATGTGTCATCATGTGTCATTGCATCGAATTGTGCCATCATTGGCTCACGCAGCTTCATCCTGCAAGCATTCCCCACTTCATCCAACCAGGAACACCAAGCTCGCCACTGCCATGCGCAGGCAAAAGTCTCGCACAAAGTCCCGAACATTGTCAGGCTGTGCCTAGTAAGTGTCAATATGTCAATTATCTCGATGCAATGGATTCAACATGATTCAAAGATATTCCATGTGATGTTTCTGATCCAACGCATGTCAATGCAGTGTTTCACGATTGGAAGAGAACTTGCCTTCTTCAGCTCTGCCTGAAGCTCTTTATCCAGCAATTCTGAAAGGTGGGCACGCCTTAGTCGGAGGATGCGTATGTCATGTATGTTTGAAACGGATGTCCAAAGCCTGTTGTGCCAAGATGTTGAAATGACTAGTACTTGTTTCGTGTATCTTGGAGCCCATTTTGCTAAGAACTTGTGCAAGCTCAAGTTTGCAACCAAAGTCGGAGTCGGAGTCGCCAAACACTAAAGATCACTAAAGTAAATCCAGAAATCTCTAGAGCGTCAGTTCTGTCACTCCTAGACAAAAGAACAAGAAATGCAAAGGCGAAGACTTCAACTCTTCTTCGAGCTTGTGAGGATCTGCCACCTGTCAAAAATAGAAGCTTCTGAAGAAACATGCTGCATGATCTGCATGATGCTGTGATTGTCGAAGACTTTCCAAGCTTTGGGGTGCGGATAGGCCTGCTCCAGCGGCGTCGAAATGACCCGATTCCTAAGACAATCTACATCAATCTACCCTGCAGACAGAAAAGATCACAGAACTTGGTCTGACTTACTTCATCTTACTGCAATTTATAATATTTATACTTATGTCACTTGTGTCATCTTATTTCTTGATCATTTCTGCAGGGCTTTTTCACTGACCTTGACAACTGCAAATCCCAAGTGCAGTCCAGGTTTCAGCAGTAGAGGTGATCTCTGGCCTGACACCTTGGAGGATTCTACAATCCCTGGACGCATCTCTGACGCAGTGTATCGAATACTTCATTTTGATTGTTGACACTTCTCAGCAGTCTTGGCGGACATAAAATCTAGACCGATACCTGGTTCAGCATAATTTAAGAATATTTAAAACCTCATGAATGAAGAACATGCTTCAACTGGAGGCTTTTCGATGTCCAGGAGGCCCGGCACCCCTGGACAACGCAGGTCCAGCAAACGGCGGTTGGGAGACATGTCGCACAAGCCTCCAGCACACCGCTGGTTCAAAGTACTTAGAAAATCTTAGAAAGTACTGATATTAGACGTTCGAGAACTTGATGTGCAGAGGAAATTCAAATACATCCCATTGAGTTCCTTTGAATCCTTCACCATTGGCATGTTGTGATCAGTGCACCAACCTTGGAGGTTCTGTGGATTGCGGCGTTGCCTAAGTTCAAAGGAGGTCGGTCCTAGCGTTGAGGAATACAACCAGTATCAAGGAGTGTGATTGCAACAGAAACATCATAAGCTCTCCTCATTCAGCAGGAACCGCTAGTGTAGCTAGCAGTACTCGCATGCAGTGGTTGAAAGGTTACGCCAAACCAGTCCACTTCCTTCTCCCACTTTTCCCACGAGAATCCTGCTTTCTGTAAGACGCATCCAATTGTCCAACCAATTAAAGAAATATATAGAAATATCATCGGACCTGTTTGAATACCTACACTGTCACAGTCGACACACCATTCAATGCAGTCGATCTTTTTTGAATCCATGAGCTCTCAGTCTCTCAGTCTCCTAGACACTAAGATCTTCTTCTCCAACCGCACTGCTTCGCTGAGTTTTCCGAGGCAATGCTTGCACAGATCTTGTGGAAACTCGTCCTGGTGTTTTCGGCTTTGGTATTGGCGTCTTCTCCTCTTTGACGTCCTTGGGCTGTTCTTCGCTTTTTGCCGCCGCTTGATAGCTTTTCCGAATCATACTCATCACGCTTGGCGGTGGCCCTGTCTGAACGCTTTCCTTGCTTTTTGCTTTGGGCGGCGTGGACTTGCCAAAGATGCTCGAGACACCAACTGCGACTTGCTCTGCAAAGCTCTTGCGGGGCTCCACTTTCGGTTTGGGCACTGGCAATGGCGATGCAGCTTGTGCAGCTTGAGGCTGTAGAGGTGGTGCCTTCTGTGGCATCGCTTTGAACGCTTGCGCGGCTTGTGCAGCTTTAGGCACCGGGGTGGCCTTTTTGGCCACTGGGCTTGGAGCCATTGGAGCTGCTGCTTTGGCAGCTGTTGCTGGTGTGCCAGTTGCGGAATGGCTCGTGATGCTTGCTGTGGCAGCAGCAGTGGCAACAGTGGCAGCAGTGGCACTGGGGGCAACGGGGACAACGGGGACGGGAGCAACGGGAACAGGGACAGTGACCGTTTGGGTTGATTGTGTCGTGAAGCCCACAGTCTCTGGTGCTTCAACTAGAACTCCCGAAGACAGAAGTGCAGCAGAAACCAACAATTTTGCAGAAGCTCTTGCAGCTTCCTCTGGTGTTGGACCACGACCTTTGGTTACAGCAGTGTAGACTGGGTCCACAGGAGCTCCTCGATTCTCCACTTGATCTAATAGTTCAGAAAGCCTGTCTTTGCAAAGATCAACACAAATCTGTGTGGATTGTATCACAATTTGCTGAACAAGTGGTTGCAGGGTGGAGTTGAGCTCTTCTTGAAGTGATGCGCCCAATCGCCCAAGTGCTGCATCCATGTGACGCGTGGCCATTGTGATCAGTGTGTTCGAGCTTGGATGCTTGGATGTCAGCTAAGATCTGCAAAAAGCGTCCATGTCTGTCACACAGTCTCAACAGCCATATATGATGGTCATGGGAAGAGTGGCAGGTGAATTCAAATATGTCCTTTACGTGCTCTGATCTTCAGCGGCTGTGCTCAAATTGCCCCAAAGCTGAAGAGCTACAAATGGCCATAACGGCAGCTTCGTTGCCAGGTCCTATAATCGATGACCTTCTTTGTAATTATTAATAGGCTAAGTGTTTAAACTCTGTGCCTGCAAAAATAGTGAACAAGCACCTTCATACTCAGTGCCTCGTTTGCTCATGAGCTTATCTCTAGAGCTACCCTGCCGTTTGACAATCAGGGCCAAGTTGCGAGGAGCCGTTGCGCTGCTTCCGGCGCAGATGGACCCCTTGTTCGAGAGCTCAACATCAAGACAACAGTTGAGGGTGTAGGACAGGTCACAGATGAAAAGCTCATTGCTAGAGTCTGCTAGAACAAATGCTAGATATGCAACTACGCTATGCCTGACTGCCAAGTTTCCCAAAGTTTCCCTGTCTCTGCGCCTCTGAAGCTGTGGTGAAGGCTCTGGGGCTGGAGCCTAGTGTCATGTCACAGGCAATTACAACGGGGTTCCAATTGAAGCATCTGAAAAATATGCCTTGAAATATGAAATTCCTGGAAACGCCCAAAAACTGGTTCCTCACCAACTTGGACAAATTCAGAGCTTTCAGATGCACTGCGATACGAGATACCAAACACAACACATGACTAAACCATGCTAACCTCTTCAATGAATTAGAAGAAATTAGAAGGATTTATAATCTTAATACAGTATAATATATTATAATATATAGAATATAGATCTATGTTGATGACCATGTTGATATGCATTATAGGTCTGGATGTCAATCAAATAGAAAGCTTGCGAGCTAACTTTTGTTGGGCATTGCTTACAAACTTCCTGAGATTGGGACCAAGTGGGTTTCGTCCTCACGGATAGCCTTATTTTTGAGGATGGTCTCAGCGATTCTGTTTCATGTATCCAAGCTTTCAAAGCTTAGGTTCCAGGCATCTGCGATTGGTGTGATTGCAACTGAAGAGTGCACATTGGGATCCTGCAATATATGCAATGTGAGGCTCTTCCTATCGAAATTTATCATAGTGCATGAAGGGTATGAATCATATGATATGAAAGCATATTGAAAGCACATTGAAAGTAGATCAAGTAGATGTATGCTGTCCAGCAGGTACGAATACAGAAACAGCGCAAGCGCTTGCAACGGAGGTCTTCTCCACCTTGGGCCGTGTGTCAATGGACCTGGATCATGCTGAAGCGCCAGCTGTCAGCTCTGAGTTAGGTGCTGCATGAGCTTCAACTCCTGTGCAAATTTGCCAGTGGCGCTTCATGTTGCTGACAGCTTGTCGTGTAGAACATTATAGAACCGCAGACTGGTGCTTGAGGTCAGTGCTTGTCAAGAGATTTCGATTAACTTCAGAGCGATTCAAATATTAAAAAAAAAAAACTAGTAAGACACTCGGTGCACAGCTGCAATACGGGTACCGGTTCTTCTTTAGATACCAAAGTTTAATCTCTTGTCATTTGCCTGTCTGATTGGAAAGGCAGAAGCAAGAAGAAATCCAGTTGATGACCCTGAAGACTTTGCAGCTTTGCAATTAGAAGCAAAATGTCATCTTCATTTTGGCAAGACCTTGAATCTCATATGTTGCTTGGCTACAATGCATCAATAGTGAATCTTGCCGAGCTGGTGCAAATGTTTAATTTGTACTGCCGTAGTTGTCGTGCTATGACTTCAGTAAACAGATATAGAGAAAACCCTTCAAATGACTTAATGTTGTTCACCTCTGGCACTGCAACAAGTTTGTGCTGACATGGGCAGTACAGTGCGGGCCGATGCCATCAGAGATGTTACATGCTTGCGAGCCGATGGTTGATATTATGCAAAACTCCCAGTTCTTGTCCTGCATCCATATCCTTTTATACACCACCAATGTACTCCCTGGACTCCTCCCCATGTCTCCCCATGTCTCCTGTATCATTGCCGCTTGTCTGAGTTCTTCGACCAGCGCTGGAACCTCATTGGACAAAGACACAACACGGCTTCGGCGATGAAGAGGTCCAAGTACAACATGTCCAATGGTTTTCCTTTGTGTTTATGAAGTGCAAGCTGTTTTGCGACGTTTTTCCCCATTGAATGTCATCCATGTACTGCCATCTGCTGGTCAATTACACAACAAAAGGCTTTCATATTGCTGTATTTGCCGTGAATGTGAACGAACCGTACTCAGTTTCAGTCTTAGAATCTTAGCAAGCGACAGAGTTCACTTCACAGTACTGCGGGTAGAACTCCTGACGACGCATTGCCAGTCTCCTCTACAGAAGCGGTTGACCAATCAATACAAACTAAAACAGACTTGTCTTCACACCTAAGGCCTAAGGGTCCAAGATGAAGGGTATCCACCAATCATATTAAATCAATCAGGTGGATCCAGGTCCTCCTTTTATATCTCTTACTTCGTGAACCCCATTTGTACCCCAAAAATCTACGTACAGCTGTAGTAGGTTCACTGCCAAAAAGCATCAGAAGATATCAGAAGCTAAAAGCACTTTTGCCAAGAGACTTCAGCGGCTGATTCAAGGCTGACATTGGTGTGTTCTTCCAAAAACTTCACGTAGGACCTGGGAGGGAAATGTTATGTGATGATGTAACTTCATGGCATCCCAAGAGTGCAAGACCGTCTGACATCCAGCAAGCTAAGTAGCCGCTCCAAATGAATCCAAGTGAGGTTTGAGAGAAGGTTGACAGTTCATGACAGCTCATTGTTAACGGAGTCAATTTTAAATTACAAGCGTTACAAGTCGACTTTGATTCGAAGAAACAGGGAATCCCTGAGTCTCTGAGAGTCTCTGAGAGTCGGACTCAAAGGTTCTTTCCCGCGAGTTGCAGGCAAGCGGCTTGCCCTTTTTGCCTGCCAGGAAGAGCCTTAGTGGTGGATCCCACACTACAGGGAGCGACCTTGAGAATTTGCATGTCATGTCATGTCATGGTCGCAGAGTCGTAGGACGATCTGCGTGAGGCGGCAAAGGGAGCAGAATGGAGCAGAATGGAGCAGAATGGAGCAGAA